>Ga0247841_10000353_pt1 | contig 123181 bp, 102 predicted proteins | sample LaCruzMarch2015__2_FD_192410 | JGI IMG/M metagenome (GOLD analysis project Ga0247841, IMG submission 192410) | Freshwater microbial communities from meromictic Lake La Cruz, Castile-La Mancha, Spain - LaCruzMarch2015_18m | ecosystem: Environmental > Aquatic > Freshwater > Lake | place: Spain... | reverse complement strand
GATCAAGCGCATGGCTTATGGCTACCGCAACCCGGACAACCTGCGGATGCGCATCTTACTCACCAACAAAACGACAAGGGCAACGGCATGAGCTACAGAGAAGAATCACAGTTATTGACGGAGAACCATGGCTATCCTAACGTAGGAGTGAGCGGAAGAAGCCGGTTATGTCCTGCCAGGCTCGCTCCAGCCAGCCAGGGATCCCTTGCCGCTGGGGGATCAAGGCTGCGGGTTCAGAGGGAGTCGTGGAGATAAGCAGTTCCGGCGAGAGTCGAAAAACTGTTTCCCCGGGTCTGACCATCCCAAGCTCGTTGCGGGCGATCTGTTCCATTTGGAAAGGTGACTCAGCTCCCTCGGCGCGGATCTGCAGAGCATGGAAGGCTTCCTGCTGGGAGTTCTGCTCTTGCTCGGCCTGGGAGAGCGACTCCCGCGCCTCAGCATAGCCTATGTAGCGTTGATACAGTGCATAACCGGAAAGAACCAAAAGACCCAGCACAGCCACCAACAGCAAATTCCGCCAGATTGGCTCTCGAGTAAAGCGAGGAGCGTTGCCTGGGACCGGCGGCTGGGTTTCTCCGTTCATCGCCTCACAGCTTTCCCAATAGGCGCAGAACCGACTCCGGAGTAAAAGGCGCTCGTTTCAATTGGATCCCGACCGCGTCGTAAACGGCGTTGGCAATGACCGGCATAGGGCCATTGATGCAGATTTCACCCACGCTTTTAGCGCCAAAGGGGCCAGAGGGTTCCTCGGTAGGAACGAGGATGGTCTCGATCTGGGGCAAGTCGAGGGAGGTGGGGATCTTATAGTCGAAGAAGGTAGGATTAAGGGCTGCGCCTTTCAGTGAGAAGCGAAGCTCCTCATAAAGAGCAAAACCCAGGCCGTTGACCAAGGCGCCAAGCATTTGGCCGCGAGCTAGCCCGGGGTGAATAGGTTGTCCGCAGTCCACAGCCGCAACATAGCGCAGCGGTTTTATGCAACCTGTCTCGGTGTCCACTTCCACCTCGGCAAAATGAGCGGCAAAGGGCGGTGGAGAGACCTCTGAGACATGCGAAGCGGAAGCCTCCAATTGTTGCTGCCCGGCTAGATAGAAACAGCGCATCCCGATCTCCTCCAAGGTCGCTTGTTTTCCCGAGACCGTAGAGCGAGCGACTCCATCGGCCAGAATCAGTCCCTCCACTGGCTCACCAAGGAGAACGGCTGCCACCGCCAGAATCTTCTCACCTATGGCCAGAGCGCATTTGCGCACCGCTTCTCCGGAGAGAAAGGTCGTGCTGGAGGCATAGGCTCCCTTATCGAAAGGAGTCAAGTCGGTATCCGAGGAGGTGACCAGGAAACGCTCCAACGGCACAGACAAGACCTCGGCGGCAATCTGGGCAAGAATCGTGTCTGACCCGGTGCCGATATCTGTGGCGCCAATGAAGAGATGGAAGGAACCATCCTCGTTCATGCGCAGGGTAGCAGCAGCCATATCGACCAGTGGGATGGATGAACCTTGCATGAAGATCCCCATTCCCAAGCCGCGGAAAGTATGCGGCCCTACCTGGCGAGGCAGACTTCGCTTCTCCTCCCAGCCGATGGCTTGCCGGCCAAGCTCGATGCAACTCTCCAAGCCGCAACTGGCAATGACCTGAGGAACCCCCTCGCGGCCTTCTCCTAACTTACGGAAGATGGGAGAACTCTCTCCAGAGCGTATATGGTTGCGGCGGCGCAGCTCCACAGGGTCGAGCCCCAACTTGTTGGCTAACTCATCCATGGCGCACTCCAAGGCGAAATATCCCTCAGTAGCGCCGTACCCACGATAGGCTCCCGGCACCGGCAGGTTGGTATAGACCACATTGCCAGCAAAACGGACGTGCTCGGCCTTGTTGTAGAGAGGCAAGGTTTTGCTTCCGGCGTTGAAGAAGATAGTGGCGCCATGCGTCCCATAAGCTCCGGTATTGGATAGGATCTCCATCTCCAGGGCTTGCAGAATCCCATCGCGACCAGCGCCAAGTCGAATACGCACATCCATCGGGTGCATCAGGCGGGAAGAGACGAATTCTTCCTCCCGGGTCAGCTCAATTCGCGCCGGCCGGCCGGTTCTCAGCGTAGCCAAGGCGCAGAGATCCTCCAGCAGTACTTCCTGCTTGCCACCGAACCCGCCCCCGATGCGGGGTTTGATCACACGAATCTTCCAAAGGGGAAGGTCCAAGATCTGGGACAGGATGCGGCGAACATGGAAGGGCACTTGGGTGGAACTGCGCAAAACCAAACGGCCTCGCTCATCCAACCAGGAGAGAGTGATGTGCGTCTCCAACGGCACATGCTGGTAAAAAGGGGTCGACCAGGTCCCTTCGACGCGGAAAGGGGCAGCAGCCAAGGCTTCTTCCACCGCGCCGATCTCCAGGTCGAGATGGGTGACCAAATTCCGCATTGGATCAAAGGCCCCCTGGATCTCAGGTTCCTCATGCACTCGCGGCGCACCGGGGCGGCAAGCCTCGGCTGGATCGAATACCGCGGGCAGCTCGCGGTAGCGTACTTCGATCAAGGAGAGGCTTTCCTCTGCTGCCTCCAGTGAATCGGCAAAAACCACTGCGACTCGATCACCGATGAAACGGACAGTGCGGTCGAAGATAAAATTGTCGTAGGGAGATGGCTCTGGGTACCCTTGGCCAGCTGTGGTGTAGGCTTTGCGTGGAACCGAGCGATGATCCAGCACCAAGGCAACCCCGGGGAGCTGTTCGGCCTTGACCGTATTGATTTCCTCGATCCGGGCGTGAGCAAGCTGGCTGCGCAGGATCTTGCCATAAAGTAAACCGGGAAGATGAATATCGTCTGCGTAGACCGATTGACCAGTGACCAGCGAAGGTCCGTCAATCTTGATCGGGCTTGCGCCGACACTGCGTTTAGCTACCATTTTCGCCTCCTTCCCGGTCATTGTAAGGAACAACGTTCGTTTCTGCCGCACTGGGGTACGGCAGTCCCAATGCCTCCACTGCTTCGATCTGCTGTAGATAACCAGTGCAACGGCAAAGGTGGCCCGACAGAGCGATGGCGATCTTTTCCCGACTGGGAGTGGGTTCTCTGTCCAGAAGCGCCTTCATCGAGAGCAGAATGCCGGGCACACAATAGCCGCACTGGACCGCACTATGCTGCAGAAATGCTTGCTGCAAGGGGTGAAGGCGCTCAAGGGTTCCCAGAGAGGTAACCGTCTCCACTCGTTTCCCTGCAACGCGACCAGCCAGCAAGGCGCAAGAGGGAACCGGCACTCCTTCCAAAAGGACGGTGCATGCGCCACATTCCCCATTGCCGCAATTGTTGCCTTTCACTTCCAGGCGTCCATGGCGGCGAAGAGCTTCAAAGAGGCTCTCTCCCGGGTGGATCCTCCAGGAGGTTGCTACTCCGTTTAGTATGAAGTCAAGCAGCATCAGCCACCTCCTCAAGATTTCGGCGAAGCAGCACTCCTGCGAGATGGCGGCGGTAATCGGCACTCAAGCGAAGGTCGCTCTCCACCTCGGCCAGTTCACGCATCCTCACCACTGCCTGTTCACGTTCCTGCACACTCAGGCTGCCGTCCACCAGCGATGTCTCCACCTCGACCACCCGTCGAGCTGCGCCGGGACGGGCGCCCAGCCAAACAAACGCCTCGGCCACGCGGTTCCCCTCCCATCGTACGCGCAAGAGCTGGTTCAAGAGCGGGATATCCACTGCCGTGCGGGTGAAGCGTTGGTAAGCGACTCGGCTCCCTTCCAGCGATGGCAGCAACACTTCGCGCAAGAGCGGGCCATCCGGTCCGCGCAAGGAGCGATCGGCATAGTAGTCAGCAAGGGAGAACAGGCGGTCGGTTCCATTGTAGAGGACGATCTTTGTTTCCAGACCGAGAAATAGACAAGGTAGGTCAGCCCAGGGGTACGCCCGTACCAACGCGCCTCCGATGGAGATCATCCCGCGCAGAAGTGAGGTGGCTACGCGATTGAGAACGCGCGGCAGGAATCCGCCCATGTATGCCGCCAGGAGGGGGGACTCGATCATCTGCAGGAGAGTGGTGGCGGCGCCAATGGCCAGACCATCCTCGCGAGGTTCCAGGTAAGTCAGCGGCAGCCGATCCAGGCTGATCAGCACCCGGGCTTGCTTGCGCGGCCGCCAAGAGAGATCCAGGCCCCCCCCCACCAGGGCTGCTTCCCCGGGGAATTGGCGGAGCAAGGCCGGAACCTCCCCTATCTCAGTAGGGCTAATGTAGTCAGTTACCTGTTTAAGCATTGTTCCTCCTTCCATTGGCAACGATCATCAACGAGACGGGAATAACACTCTATCGACGGAAAAACCTGTCGAGCTCCCTGAACCACCACTCGCTACTATCATCTCGCATCGTTCTAATTGTGCATCGTTCGGCTTGCCTTTGGCAAGAGATTTCTCTACAGTCAGAGCGATGATCGTTAGATGCTCAAAAGAAGCGCCACCCATCCCCACTTCATCGGCGGTTCTAGCCGAGCCGAGCTCGAATCCGGCTTGACCCATTCAAGTCACCCGCAGGGAAGCATCCTGAAAGAGAAGGAGTAAGCCAATGAGCAGACAGTTGTGGACCGGAGACGAGGCTGTTGCCTGGGGAGCGATCCAGGCCGGCTGCAGTCTCTCCGCCGCCTATCCGGGAACCCCAGCCTCGGAGATTCAGGAAGCCATCGGCAAATCCGGGGCTGGGGTTCCCGTCTACTGGTGCATCAACGAGAAGGTAGCCTACGAGACAGCTCTGGGAGCTTCCTACGCCAACCAACGCGTCTTGGTTTCGATGAAGCATGTCGGGTTGAATGTGGCCATGGATTCCTTCATGAACAGTGTCTTCACCGGAGTGAATGGTGGGCTGGTGTTGGCTGTGGGAGATGACCCAAGTATGTATTCTTCGCAGAACGAGCAGGATTCGCGTCTGTTGGCTGCTTTCGCCAAGACCTTCTGCCTGGAGCCAAGCGACCCCCAGGAAGCCTTCACCATGACCCAGACTGCCTTCGAGATCTCGGAACAATTGCACCTTCCCGTCCTTTTGCGATTGGTAACCCGGATTTGTTACGGCGAAGGTCAAGTAGAGACGGACTTTTCTCGTCGAGCGGCCAATGAGATCCTCCTTCAACATGACCGTCGCCGGTGGGTGGTCGTGCCTTCCAACGCCAGAGTCCTCCACAAGAAGCTGAACGCCAGACAACGAGAACTTGAAGCAATCAGTGAAGGGCTGCCCTTCAACGAGATCCATCTTCTCGCTAAAAAGCGCGGCATTATCGCCTCAGGCGTTGCCTATGCGCATGTTCGCGAGCACTGGAATGGCAGCGATTCCCTGCTCAAGATCGGCTCCTACCCTCTTCCTCATGCGCTATTGCAACGTTTCCTGGAGCACTGTCAAGAGATCATTGTAGTGGAGGAGGGCGAACCGTTGGTGGAACGGGCTCTCGCCCGACTGGATCCCAAAGTTCACGGCAAGCTGGACGGAACCTTTCCCCGGGAGTGGGAGATGACTCCCGACTTGGTGGCGCAAGCACTCTCCCTGCCCTACTCCCATCGCCCTGCGGAAGTCGACCTCCCTCCCCGCTACCCCGGCTTCTGCGCAGGATGTGGCTACAATCGGGCCTTTGCGGCTCTCAAACGGCTTGCCCCACCGGTGGTGACGGGTGATATCGGCTGCTATTCGCTTGCCGCTTTTCCTCCTCTGGAAGTGATCGACACCATCGTCTGCATGGGCGCTTCCCTTGGCATGGCTTTAGGCTTGGCCTATTCCGGCATCAAACCGGTAGCTGTGCTGGGCGACTCTACTTTTTTTCACGCCGGTTTGCCGCCAATAGTCGATGCGGTGCATAACCGGGCCGACTTGATGGTCTTGATCCTGGACAACGAGATCACGGCCATGACTGGTGGTCAGCCCACCCCAGCATGGGACAACGATGGGAAGGCACCAGTCACCTTGGAGCAAGTCCTGGGGGGACTTGGAGTGCCATTCCGGGTATTCAACCCGAATCGCCCGGAAGCTGAGTTGGATGAGGTCTTCCACCAAGCCTACGCCCAGCCTGGGCCGATGGTGCTGATCTCGCGCTCCCCCTGCTTAACGGAGGGGAAAAGGAGGAAAGCCGGATGAATAAGGTAGATGTCGTCATCGCCGGGGTAGGCGGTCAGGGGAACCTGCTGGTGGCCAGCCTCATCGCCAAGGCAGCGCTCAGCCAGGGTTTGGAGGCGAAACGCTCCGAGATCAAAGGGCTCGCCCAGCGAGGCGGGCCAGTGCAATCCCTGGTGCGAATCGGGGAGAAAGTCTGGAGCCCGCTCATCGAGCAAGGTTCAGCCGATATACTGCTTGGTTTGGATCCGGTTGAAGCACTGCGCTATGTCCAATTCCTGGCGCCTTCAGGGAAAGCCATCGCTAGCAGCAACTTCGCTCCAAATCCGGTCTCCTTCTCCCAGGAAGAGATCTTGACCAAAGCGCGGAACCACGGCTTCTTTCTCCTCCCCGCCACTGCATTGGCCAAGCAGGCAGGCAGCGTCCAATCCGCCAACATCGTCGTACTGGGGGCAGCCAGCCATTTCTTCCCCTTCCCGGCAGAGGTCTTCCACCGGGTCATCGAAGAGAACGTGAAACGCTTTCTGGAGGAAAACCTGAAGGCCTTCGAGCTGGGTCGTCAAGCCATCGCCATCCAACCATAACCCCCTTTGCTTCTCATTAAAAAGCAGTGCCGCGCAGCACTGCTTTTTGCGGCTGCTGTGCAGTTCCCGATGAACCGCCTTCTGCGCGATTTGTTGGGGTGAATCTGGGAATAGTAAGAAATGGAGAATGGTTCATGCAGTAGGAGGTCCTACTGAAATGAAACGGATCGTTCTCGGTTTTCTATTGGCAGCCTTTCTCGGAGGCCTTTTCGCCGGCTGCGTCACCTCGCCCGAACAACAGCAATTGCAGGCGGTGGAAGTGCGTGATTATCAGGGACAGCGGCTCGATTCGGTGACCAGCTTCCGGGAGAACTCCATCTCCGGACCCCAGAAAGTCGACTTGGCCACCTACCGCCTGGAGGTGAAAGGCCTTGTCACGAAGACCCTCTCCTTACCCTACGACCAGGTTCTCTCCCAATTCCCCAGCTTCAAGAAGGTGGTTACCCTGCACTGCGTAGAGGGGTGGGACGCGACTGTGCTCTGGGAAGGGCCACGCTTGAACGATATTCTGCAGCATGCCGGCGTCAAGCCTGAGGCGAACACTGTGATCTTCACCGCGGCGGACGGCTATACCACGTCTCTCCCCTTGGAGTTCGTTGTCAACCGGGATCTCTTGCTGGCCAACAAGATGAATCAGATACAGTTGCCCGCTGATCGAGGCTTCCCCTTCGAGCTAGTGGCCGAGGACAAGTGGGGCTACAAGTGGATCCGCTGGGTCAACACAATCGAGCTGTCCGCCAATGCTGACTACCAGGGTTACTGGGAAAGCCGTGGCTATTCCAATAGCGGCGACCTGGACCAATCATACTTCCGCAAATAGTAAAACTGGGCGACCAAAGAGACAGATTTGATCTGATGAGGAGGTTTTGACATGAAACCAAAGATCCAGGAGACAGGTTTCGGTTACCTGGTCGTGGACGAGAAACGAATCAAGCACGACGTGGTCATCCGTCTGAACGGGTCGGTGGAAAAACGGAAAAAGGATCTTTCCAGAACTGTCTTTGGAACCTCGCACACGATTTCCCTGGAGGAAGCTGAAGATCTCTTCGAAAAAGGCGCCGAGCTTCTCATCATAGGGTCTGGCCAATCCGGGCTGGTCGTGCTCTCCCCGGAAACAACGGCATACCTTCAGAAAAAGAATTGCGCGGTGGAACTTCTGCCGACGCCACGAGCGACCGAGCGTTGGAACGAGGCCAAGGGAGCCGTAATCGCCCTCTTGCACGTCACCTGCTGATGATTCCCCCACTACCCCTCACCCTGGGACCGCCGCACCCCAGTGCGGCAAACGTGTGTGAAACCCTCCTTTCCTGACAAGATAAGTGGCAAGCCGAAAGGTCCGGTCCAATGATAAGCCCGGAGGCGTATTACCCATGTTCTCCCCCTGGTTGCCTTTGAAGTGGACTGCAGTCTCAGGACTGGCCTCTCTGTGTTCAGAATGTGTGCCACTACCGTCAGCCAGGGTGATTCAGGTTCCAAATGGTTTTATACTCACTCGGTGGGAGGCTCCGCAGTCTAGCCCGAATACTTGTGTGCTGATGATAGAAACCAGGCGATCGAGGGGAGAGGAAGCGTCAGGCCTTCTTTTGGACTAAACGCAAATCCTCCTGCCAATGGCGGCTGAAAGCCTTGTGGATCCAATAGAGGTAAGGCATTCCCAGGTTAGTCTCGATCAAGGAATTGACGATCAGTGTACTAATACCGGCAGGTCGGATGCCGCTCAGGAGGAGCGCCGATTCCCAGGCCAATTGGACGCCAATTCCGATGGCTAACAAGCGCGGGATGCTCACTGTGGCAGTTTTCTGAGCTCGAGCACGAATGTTGCTCACGCTCAGCAAGCCATAGCCGGCGAAGAGGATCAAGGCCATGACTCCGTGGTAGGAAGCGGCGCCCCGACTGATGTGGATCGTTGGGCTGCCCCCGCTGAGGTTTTGGCTGAGGAAAGCGACCGCCAGCCAGGCACTGACAATCAGTATGCTCCATTCGGTTGCCAGCCGGTCTCGGTCCAGCAATAGCCAAATCCAGGCGAAGTTGGTGAGGCCGTAACTGAAACTGAGCCAGAGCAGGAGCCAGAAGGTGTCGGCGCCTGTGACGACCCGTGTGCCCAGGGCAAGGTAGAAGATGCCGTAATCCACCAGGAAATAGAGGATACCGCCGGCGATCCCGGCTAGGAGAGCTTGGAAGCGTCGCGTACCAATCAGGATGGCGACGAAAATGACAAGCCATGCCAAATCCAGCCAAATATAGAGCAATGGAAAAGAGCGGGCGACCGTGTCCATTGGTTGTACGCAGCCTCAGCGCCTACCCCAAAGGAAAAGCCAAGCCGGGCCAAAATCCACCGACCAATCGGTGAAGAGGCTGCCGGCCAGGAGCTGCTCCCCTTCTCTGGCCGTATAGGCGGCGCGGAAGGAGCCGAGCGGTTCGCCGATGTGGCGGATGGCCGGGGGAACAACAAAACGAGTGACCAGACGGGCAAAGCTGTAGACGAAGCGCGGTGCATCCCGCCGCAGGTCGAAGAATAGGAATTGGCCACCGGGCCGCAACACCCGCCGAGCCTCGGCCAAGGCAGCGACTGGGTCGGGCCAGTGGTGCAGGGAAAGGGTGCTGACAAGGAAATCCACGCTGGCTTCGGCAAACGGCAACGACTGGGCATCCCCGACACGGAAGCTCACCTGCCCGGCCAACCCGCTCGCCGCAGCAGACTCACAAGCCCGGGCCACCATCGGAGCGGCGATATCAACTCCGACCAAACGAAGAGCTGGATAGCGAAGGGCGATGGCTTCCACCAGCAACCCCGGGCCGCAGCCAATGTCGACCACCAGGCCGAAGGGCTGGTATTTGGCTAACCGGTGTAAGAAGATCCAGCGCAGAGCGCGGAACTGGGGCATCCGGCTGAGCCGGGTGAAACTCTCGGCTAAGCCTTCCTCCTCCAATCCCTCCAGGTTAGCCTGACGGGGGGCATCGACCCGCTGCATCCCTTTCCATACCGACCACGCCAGGACGGTCAACGCAGTTAGGGCCAGGATCCACCGCCCCCCCCTTTCTTGAAGGCGCAATTCCTGTTGACGAGCAAGCTGCTGCAATTCCCCTTTGGGAGTCATCTTCCCACCTCATGACCGCTTTGCCGTTCCATTCTCTTCTCCTGATTGCCTGGTTTTTCCTTCCCTATTCTATCATACACATCTGCCATCTCAGGTCTTGCGCGGGTGTGGTACATTGCAAGGATGCAAGCCTCAAGGATTCTACCCGACCCCCTCCCCACCCTCATAGCAGGTTATTGTTCCAGACGATTCGCTTCTTCCGCCGGCGAGATTCGCAACTACGAGGATTACGCCAGGTTCTTCCCGGTCATCTCCTATCGAACGGTTCTCGAAGATCCAGCAGCCTATTCTCCGGATGATCTGACGATGTTCTTACGGACACGGGGTTTTACCGGACTTCCCAAGCAGATTCCTTACTCCGAGGGGATGCTTGAGGAGGCCGCGCAACCGCTGGGCGATTGGATGCGCCAATGGCTCTCTCCCGGGAAGGTGGTCCTCAGTCTGGTTAGCCTCTCTCCGGAAGAGGTCGCGATTCCCGACGGAACCGTCCCCTCCTTCACCGCCCTGGCCAAACAACTGGAAGCCACCGGAGTGGCGACCTTGCCTTCGAAGACTCCTACCGACGGCGCCTCATTCCAGGATTTTGCCAAGCTAATCACCCCACAGACGGAAGCGTTGGCTGGCCCGGCCGCCCAGATCGTGGCTTTCTTGCGTTTCATCGTCAACCAAGGGAAGGCTGATCTGCTGAAACCGCTGCGCAGGGCCTTTCTCACCGGGATGGCTGAGATCGGCCGGCTCTTCGCAGTGGAAACTCGGCGCTTGGCCCCACACCTGCAGGTCTTGGAGTTTTACTCGGCTGCCGAGGGCTTCTTCGCCTTCCAGCCAGAGCTGTCAGCCCATGGTGGAGACGAAGCCGGGTTGTCTTTCCAGAATTCGATATATTTCTTCGAGATAGACACAGGAAAAGGGACCTTCCCGCTATCCAAGGCGCGGTGCGGCGAGACCGGCAGCCTGATCGTCTCCACTCCAGTTTTTCCCCGTTACCGCATCGGCGACTTCCTCCTCCACCTCGGCGAAGGGAACTGGCAAGTCTTGGGGAAAGATGGACGAACGACACGGTTGGGGTATTATCTGAAGCATATGTTCCCAGGATGAAGGAGAGACAATGAAACAAATCGAACTGATCGCATTCTTGAATGATTATTTGAAAGTGAAGGAAATCAGCGATGATTCCCTCAACGGGTTGCAGGTGGAAGGACCGGAAGAGATTGAAAAGATCGCTACAGCTGTCGACGCCGGCCTAAGCTCCTTTCAAGCAGCGGTGGAGGGGGAAGCGCAGTTGCTGCTGGTACACCACGGCCTATTTTGGGGAAGCTCTTTCGCCCTGACCGGGGTGTACTACCAGCGAATCCGCCTGCTGGTGGAAAATCGCCTCGGTCTTTATGCCTGCCACCTTCCCCTGGACATGCACCCGGAAGTGGGCAATAACGCCTTACTGGCCCGCCTCCTGAAGCTTCAAGATCTCGTCCCTTTCGGGGAATACCACGGCAAAACGATCGGCTTCGCTGGAAGGTTGCCCGTCGCTCGTCCGTTGCCGGAACTGGCCACGGAATTGGCTGACCAGCTACAAGCAGAAGTTCAGACACTGGACTTCGGGGCCCAGGAGATCCGAACCATCGCCCTGGTCTCGGGAGCTGGCGGCCATGTCATGGATCAAGGCCTGGAACGATATGACCTCCTCCTCACCGGGGAGACCAGCCACGCTACCTACCGTCTGGCTGAAGATGCCCAGCAAAGCGTCCTCTTCGCCAGCCACTACGCCACTGAGACGCTGGGCATTCGCACCTTGGGCGACATGCTGGCTGAACGCTTCAGCCTGCGACACGCCTTTCTCGACTTGCCCAGCCCTTACTGACAAAAGAAGGGCGGCGCGAGCCGCCCTTCTCAACCGCCCCCACCTTATCTAATGGTGTGGCGGGTCAGTCTTCCTCGTATTTGGTGTCACTGGCGATACGGGCTCCAGTGTAAATCGGCCGCAAGGTCTCCCACTCATCCCAGAGGGGGGCGGAGGTCTCGCCCCATTCCTTGGCGTAGCTGTGCAGCGGGCGACAAAGCTGGGCAGCGCTGAGGGCATTCTTCTGGGTAGAATACGCCCCTGTCTCGCCCACCATTTTCTCCAGGGCAACCGGATTGTCGATGATCGGGCATGGTCGCATATGGTTGTGGTTGAAGGGCTGCATCGACTGGTAAGCGTTAAAGAGCGGGCAACGCAAAGCGTCCAGCAGAGAAGTGTTCTTCATATTCACGTTGGCGTAATGAACGAAGGCGCAGGGTTCTGCTTCCCCCTGCGCATTGATATGAAAATATGCCCGGCCGCCGGCGATGCAACCCTCAGTGAGGGCGCCATCGTTCCAGAAGTCAGCCACCACAACAGCTTTCTCTTTGCGCCATTGCTGTACCGTGTGGAACATCAAGGCCCGCTGCTCGGGAGTAGCCATGTACTCCAAGTCGCTGTCGCCGCCCACTGGCACGTAGGTGAAGAGCCAACCGTAAAGACATCCCTTGGAAATCATCAGGTCGATGAAAGCATCCGATGCCACTTCCTCGGTGTTAGCCCTGCTATATGTCGCGGAGAAGCCGAAAATACAGCCGGCCTCACGCAGATTGTCCATGGCCTGCATGACCTTCTGAAAGACGCCTTTTCCCCGACGCTCGTCAGTGGCTTGCTCCAAGCCGTCGATGGAGATGGCGAAAGCAAGGTTCCCCACCTCCTCTACCCTGCGGGCAACCTCCTTGGTAATCAGGGTTCCATTGGTAAAGGAGAAAAAAAGGGAATCGTTATGTTTCGCAGCCAGCGAGAGAACATCGTTCATCCGCACCGTTGGCTCCCCCCCGGAGTAGAGGAAGAAATGCATGCCCAGCTCCTCCCCCTCGCTGATAATGCGGTCCAAGGTGGCGTAATCCATATCCTGGGTGCGATCGTACTCCCCTGCCCAGCATCCTTTGCAACGCAGATTGCAACGGCCGGTGGGGTCGATCAAGATACACCACGGGACATGCACCCCGAACTTCTTCTTGCTCTCTTTCAACTTGGGGACGCCAATCAGATTGGCGTTAAGGAAGAAATTGATAACCAGCTTCTCACGCACGTTTTTCGAGGACTGGCGAAGGAGCTTGAAGAAAACTTTGCTCATTGGGTGATCAGGGTCTGAGAACTCTGCCACCAGAGCACGTGTGTACTGCTTGTGAATAGGTTCCCTGGCGATGGCATCAGCCCATCTAGCCAACTTCACCAAGTTCTTTTCGGGATCCTTTGCCAGGTAGTTCAGGCCTTGCTTCAGGACCGCCTCTCCAATAATTGACTTCACCGAATCAAATGCCATGATAATACCTCCTCAACAGAGTGTATCTGCTGTAACCCTTATTTTATTACGACTATCCCTGCATGGGAAGCTTTTCAATATCATGGGAGAGAACGGCGACGGAAGAAGAGAAAAAAGGTGGCTGTGGCAAGAAAAAAGGAAGCCGCTCCTAGATAGAGGGGAAGGTCAAGCCATCCGCTCCTCATCATTGCCCCGCCCAGAAGCGGGGCCAGCGAGCTGCACAACCCGAAAGCTGCGTTGGCCAGGCTGATTGCCGAGGAACGTCGCTCGTGAGGCGCCAGAGAGAAGAGGAAAGCATTCTGCAAGGGCCAGGACATATTCATCAAGGCGCTGCGCAGCACATAGATGATGCTGGCCCATTGATAGGTTGCAGCAAAAGTCATCAATAGAACCATCACCGCCGATATGCCTTGGGTAACAACCACCATCGAGGTTTTACTGCGGCGCATGGCAAGGAACGGGACCAGGCTAACGGCCACCATGCCGGCCAAGTTGGCTGCGGCGAACCAAGGAGAGATTTGCACCTCGCTCACGCCGAACTTGAGAAAGAACCAAAGAGAGAGGAGCTGGACCACAAAACCAGCCCCAAGCCCAATGAAGATCTGGGTTATGGCGAAACGGCCGATCAGTCCGCGTGCCGCATGGAACATTTCAAAGGGGTTGACCCGACCTGGTTTAAGCGTGTTCCCCTCCCGCAAGGGAAGAATCAGGCAGGCGGCCAATACCGCAAAAAGAGCGCACAACACAAAACTCATTCGATAGGAGAGAGAGGAATCCCATCCCCAAGCCGCCAACCACTCCGGCAATCCGCCACAGAGCGAGCCAAACATCGCCATCAGCAACCAGCCCAGGGTATTCCAGCTGAAGAAGTGGGTGCTCTCCGCCACCCCTGTCTTCTCAAAGAGCAGCGGGTAAAAAGTAGATCCACTAAGCGCCCCGCCCAGACCTCCAATGATGCCGATGCCACCTAGCAGGAAGGCGCTGGTTACTGCCCAGCCCTCCACCGAAAGGGAGAGAAGAAGGAAACTAAGGACGGGCAGCGCAGTGCCCAGAACCAGGAGCGCTTTTTTTCGCCTGCGGTCCAGCAGCGGCCCAAGAAAGAGCAGCAAGATTGCGCAAAGAAGGCCGGAAATGGTATAGAAGGCGCCTATGGTGAGAGGGTCATAGCCGCTGCGCTTGAGATAGATCGGCAGTACCACCGAGAGAAAGCCGAAGGACCAGGCGCTGGCAGCAGAGGAGAACACCAACATCCAGGCTTGACGTCTGGCCAGTTTTCGCTCGATATCCGACGGCGGTCCGCTTCTCTCACTCATAGCGGTTCGTGCCCATTCTGGTCAATGTCTGAATCATAATTGTTCCCGACGATAGCAGATCGAGAGTTCGGCGGAAACCGGCACTTCACCTTGAACCAGGAAAAGGCTATCCTTGGGTGCAGGAAAGGAGACAATGCCTTGCTCTATCTCTATGGTTTGATTTTCTTGCTCTTCGCTTTACTGGCCTTGATCGCCCCTGCCGCTTCGGGCTTTCGCCGAGTGTCTTGTTGGCTGGCTTTGATCCTCGGTTTTGGGCTCTACATCGGCGTCATCCAAATACAGACGCCTCTTCAGAATAAGCTCTACGGGCTCCTGTCTACGGGAGGCACAACCTGGCTGATCCTATTGGCCAGCGCCATCCTGGGCGGCCTTCTGCAAGAGGGCGTCAAAATGCTAGTAATCTGGGGAGGTTCGTTTGGTATGGCTCGTCGCGATCTCCTGTCAGCCGGCGCTTTCCTGGGCGCCGGATTTGTCTTGGGAGAATCGTTCTGGATCCTCTATTCCCTTGCTGCGGACATCGCCAATTTCTATCCTTCACTCACCTTTGGGCAATTCCTTAGCGACTTCTCTCCCTTGCTCATCGAACGAGCCATCCTCATCCTGGTAAACCTATCCCTGGCTTTTCTTCTAGCCTACGGTCTCCTCCAGCGGAAAACCCTCATCTATTTTCTGGCAGTCTTTGCTCTGCACACCGTCCTCTCTTTTACCTCCCTAATACGCCAATCCATCGGCCTTACCCTGACTTGGACCTTGATCATCCTAGGTTTCCTGGCTATCCTGCTCTATGCCTATGTGATCTCCCTTTCCCGCCGAGAACTGGCTCCAAACCGCCAGGTAATTCCCTTCCGCTAGGAAATATCGGCGTCTTCTCATCTCTGGGCTACCGATACAATCCATCCTCGATGAGCGATGCGGTGAGTAGGCAGCAAGCGATCCTTATGTTCTGATGGAACGCAAGCCTTTTCTTCCTGAAAAAAGAGATACCCCTTGAGGATTCACCCTCAAGGGGTATCTCTTTTCAAACGGTAGGACAATAAAAAATGCCCTGGCAGCGACCTACTCTCCCGCGGGGTTTCCCCCGAAGTACCATCGGCGTTGGAGGGCTTAACTTCCGTGTTCGGGATGGGAACGGGTGTAGCCCCTCCACAATAACCACCAGGGCAAAGGCGTTGAGCCTTGAAAACTGCATAGGGCTAGAGGACTATAATTTTGCATTGAAGATGACAAAGCTTGATAGGTCAAGCCACTCGGCCTATGCGCACTGGTCAGCTGAGCCCATTACTGAGCTTACACCTCCAGCCGCTCAACCTGGTAGTCTACCAGGGGCCTTAGCGCCTTGCGGCGGGGAAACCTTATCTTGGAGAAAGCTTCGCGCTTAGATGCTTTCAGCGCTTATCTTGCCAAGCATAGCTACCCGGCTTCTGCCACTGGCGTGACAACCGGTACACTAGAGGCTTGTCTATCCCGGTCTTCTCATACTAGGGACAGCGCTCCTCAAGTTTCCTTACGCCCGCGACGGATTAGGACCGAACTGTCTCACGACGTTCTGAACCCAGCTCACGTGCCGTTTTAATGGGCGAACAGCCCAACCCTTGGGACCTTCTCCAGCCCCAGGAAACGACGAGCCGACATCGAGGTGCCAAACCCTCCCGTCGATGTGGACTCTTGGGAAGGATCAGCCTGTTATCCCCGAGGTAGCTTTTATCCGTTAAGCCCGGACCCTTCCACGCGGGGTCCGAGGATCACTAAGCCCTGCTTTCGCATCTGCTCGACTTGTAGGTCTCGCAGTTAAGCTCCCTTATGCCTTTGCACTCGACAGCTGATTGCCAACCAGCCTGAGGGAACCTTTGGGCGCCTCCGTTACAATTTGGGAGGCGACCGCCCCAGTCAAACTGCCCACCTGACACTGTCCCCCTGCCGGATTACGGCGAGAGGTTAGAACCTCAGCATACCAAGGGTGGTATCTCAACGTTGCCTCCACCGAAACTAGCGTCCCGGTTTCATCGGCTCCCACCTATCCTGCACAAAGTGTGCCAAAATTCAATATCAAGATGCAGTAAAGCTCTACGGGGTCTTTCCGTCCTGTCGCGGGTAGCCCGCATCTTCACGGGCACTGCAATTTCACCGGATCCCTAGTCGAGACAGCGCTCAAGTCGTTACGCCATTCATGCGGGTCGGAACTTACCCGACAAGGAATTTCGCTACCTTAGGACCGTTATAGTTACGGCCGCCGTTCACAGGGGCTTAGATTCAGAGCCTCGCTTGCGCTAACCCCTCCTCGTAACCTTCCTGCACTGGGCAGGCGTCGCCCCCTATACATCACCTTACGGTTTAGCAGAGAGCTGTGTTTTTGTTAAACAGTCGCTCGAGCCTGTTCGCTGCGGCCTCTTCCTCCCGTGAAAGTAAATTTCTTGGGCTGAAAAGGCACCCCTTCTCCCGAAGTTACGGGGCTGGATTGCAAAGTTCCTTAACTAGGGTTCTTCCGCGCACCTTAGCAGAAATCTGCCCATCTACCTGTGTCGGTTTGCGGTACGGACACGTGCTTCCCAATGCTAGAGGTTTTTCTTGGCGGCTTGTTGGGCGGAGTTCGCCACTGGTGACCCAGCAGCTCCCATTCACCTCTCGGGCTTAATGACCCCCGGATTTACCTAAGGATCACCCTACGGGTTTAGACCGGTATATCCATTGACCGGCTCCGCTTACCCCTCCGCGTCCCCCCTTTGCTTTTTACGGGACACACGCGGCATCGGAATATTAACCGATTTATCCATCACCTACGCCTTTCGGCCTCGGCTTAGGTCCGGCTTACCCTGGGCGGACGAACCTTCCCCAGGAAACCTTAGATTTTCGGTGGCAAGGATTCTCACCTTGCTTTTCGTTACTTATGCCGTGCATTCTCACTTCCATCCGGTCCAGAGGTTCTTACGATCCTCCTTCACCCCAGATGGAACGCTCCCCTACCGCGCCAAACCCAAAGGTTTGACACCCGCAGCTTCGGTACTAGGCTTGAGTCCCGTACATTATCGGCGCGAGACCCCTTGACCAGTGAGCTGTTACGCACTCTTTAAATGATGGCTGCTTCTGAGCCAACATCCTGGCTGTCTGGGGAATCTCACTTCCTTGGTTTACACTTAGCCTAGATTTTGGGACCTTAGCTGGCGATCTGGGTTGTTTCCCTTTTGACGACGAAGCTTAGCCCCCGCCGTCTCACTTCCAGGGTACGGCAATACGGCATTCGGAGTTTGATTGGGTTTGGTAGTCTGGTAGGACCCCTAGCCCATTCAGTGCTCTACCACCGCACGCTAGTCGCCTGAAGCTGCACCTAAATGCATTTCGGGGAGAACCAGCTATCTCCGGGTTCGATTGGAATTTCTCCCCTACCCACAGCTCATCCGAGGAGTTTTAACCCCCCACCGGTTCGGGCCTCCACGAGAGGTTAGTCTCGCTTCACCCTGGCCATGGGTAGATCACCCGGTTTCGGGTCTAAAGTGTGCGACTGGTCCCCGAAGGGACAACGCCCTATTCGGACTCGCTTTCGCTACGGCTCCGGATATAACTCCTTAACCTGTGCCACACACAATAACTCGCCGGCTCATTCTTCAATAGGCATGCGATCAGACTGTGACAACTTGCGTCGTCACATAGTCCTCTCACCGCTTGTAGGCATACGGTTTCAGGTTCTATTTCACTCCCCTCCCGGGGTTCTTTTCACCTTTCCCTCGCGGTACTTTGTTCGCTATCGGTTGCCAGAGGTATTTAGCCTTAGGAGATGGTCCTCCTAGCTTCCTACGGGTTATCTCCCGCAGTACTCAAGGACATCGTAAGTACGTTGTTTTCTTTCGCTTACAGGACTTTCACCTTCTATGGTTCACCTTTCCAGGGTGATTCAACTAAAAAACAACGATCCTTCGCTGCTCTGCAGAGCAGCCTACAATGCCTTACAACCCCAACTCCGCAACGCCTGCAGGCTTGGCACGGAACTGGTTTAGGCTCTTCCCTTTTCGCTCGCCACTACTTGGGGAATCGCATCTTGCTTTCTTTTCCTCGGGGTACTGAGATGTTTCAGTTCCCCCGCTTACCTTCCAGCACCTATGGATTCAGTGCAGGATGACGCGGAAATCCGCGCCGGGTTTCCCCATTCGGGATCCCCCGGGTCAACGCTCGCTTGCAGCTCACCGGGGTATATCGCAGCTTGCTACGCCCTTCATCGGCCTTCTGGCGCCAAGGCATCCACCGTACGCCCTTCTCATTCTTGACCTATCAAGCAAAATCGCAGTTATGTTTTCTACCCTATGCAGTTTTCAAGGTTCAACAAGCCGCGTTTCACGGCTCACGGGTGCTTTCGCTCCCGCTGAGGGCTGCACCCTCAAAACTAAACAGTGCAGGACTTTGAAGGAATCGGACTGCCGTTCAACTAAGAACGGCTCCCGTCCTTTCCAGCGGAATCCGCACCCCGCTGTTCCTTAGAAAGGAGGTGATCCAGCCGCACGTTCCCGTACGGCTACCTTGTTACGACTTAACCCCCCTCACCGAGCACACCTTCGACACCCTCCTCCCTTGCGGGTTGGATCAAGTGACTTCGGGTGCACTAGACTCGGGTGGTTTGACGGGCGGTGTGTACAATCCCCGAGAACGTATTCACCGCAGTATAGCTGACCTGCGGTTACTAGCAACTCCGGCTTCATGCAGGCGAGTTGCAGCCTGCAATCTGAACTGGGGCCTGATTTGTGGGATTGCCTCCACCTCGCGGTATCGGAACCCTCTGTTCAGACCATTGTAGCGTGTGTGTAGCCCGGGACATAAGGGCCATGAGGACTTGACGTCATCCCCACCTTCCTCCGGCTTCTCGCCGGCAGTCTCCCTAGAGTGCGCGACCCCTTTCGGAGCCACTAGCAACTAAGGACGAGGGTTGCGCTCGTTGCGGGACTTAACCCAACATCTCACGACACGAGCTGACGACAGCCATGCAACACCTGTGCACGTGTCCAAGAATTACTTCAAGGAGGGCGACATCTCTGCCGCTTACACGTGTATGTCAAGCCCCGGTAAGGTTCTTCGTGTAACGTCGAATTAAACCACACGCTCCGCTGCTTGTGCGGGGACCCGTCAATTCCTTTGAGTTTCAGTCTTGCGGCCGTACTCCCCAGGTGGACTACTTATCGCGTTAGCTGCGGCACAGGGGAGATTGAACCTCCCCAACACCTAGTAGTCAACGTTTAGGGCTAGGACTACCGGGGTATCTAATCCCGTTTGCTCCCCTAGCTTTCGCGCATCAGCGTCAGGAACAGACCAGGAAGTCGCCTTCGCCACCGGTGTTCTTCTCGATATCTACGCATTTTACCGCTACACCGAGAATTCCACTTCCCTCTTCTGTCCTCAAATCCCTCCAGTTTTGAATGACCTTTCTCAGTTGAGCCGAGAGATTTCACATTCAACTTAAAGAGTCGCCTACACGCCCTTTACACCCAGTGATTCCGGACAACGCTTGCCCCCTACGTATTACCGCGGCTGCTGGCACGTAGTTAGCCGGGGCTTTCTCTGGAGGTACCGTCAAGCTTCAAGGACTATTTGCCCTCGAAGCGTTCGTTCCCCCAAACAGGGCTTTAAAATCCAAGGACCTTCATCGCCCACGCGGCGTCGCTCGGTCAGGCTTTCGCCCATTGCCGAATATTCCCTACTGCTGCCTCCCGTAGGAGTCTGGGCCGTGTCTCAGTCCCAGTGTGGCTGGTCGTCCTCTCAGACCAGCTACCCATCAAAGCCTTGGTGGGCCATTACCTCACCAACTAGCTAATAGGACGCGAGCTCATCCTGAAACGGTAGCAGGCTTGCGCCTTCCGCCACCTTTCCTCATCCTCTCGATAGAGGACGAGCGTATCCGGTATTAGCACCCCTTTCGAGATGTTATCCCAGTCTTCGGGGTAGATCACTCACGCGTTACTCACCCGTGCGCCGCTAACCAGCCTTACGGCTGATTCGCTCGACTTGCATGTATTAGGCACGCCGCCAGCGTTCGTCCTGAGCCAGGATCAAACTCTCCATGAAGAAGTAATCACTCCTTACGGAGATGAACTCTGGAATATGACAGGTTCAAGTTACCTTTTACCTGCTTGCCTACACTGTTTAGTTTTCAAGGTACAACCCAGGGGATTTCCCCCCAGATCCCTCGCACTTCTGCGGGAGCGTCTTCGCAGCAACTACCGCGCTTCCACTCCACACCCTTCACAAGGGACGATGGTAACTATATCGAAAAAGATCAGTCCCTGTCAACACCCCCTCCCTCCTCCTTTGCAGTCCATCGCACGGCACCCTGGAAACGCCGCAAGGCAATCTCCACCAAGAATAGAAGCATGCAGGCTACAAGAAGCCAAGGCGTCAAGGCGTTCTTCCTGGGAGAAAGGGGGAGATTATTTATTAGATTTTCTCCAATACTGTCATGCCATTGGCCGCCGGTCTCTTGGGCAATTCGCCCCAGCGTTCCCCAGTTGATCCCCACCCCCATTAGTTCCCGTTCCGGCAACCAGAGAGCAAAAAGAGACTGGCGCTCCTCCTGAGACACATTCAGAGTATAGGCGCCTCTTCCCCAGAGCATCGCACCGGCTTGATAGCGAGAGGAGCTGGTCCTCTCGGCTTGGGTTCGCAGGGATTGCCCATCCGGTCCTTCCAAGAGAATCATAGGAGGGGTTGAGGAGGAAGAAGCCACTTCGATCTGCAATGACTCGCCGAAAATCCTCAAGGAAGTGGCTAATTCGCTGCTAGCCGGGGCTACCCAACGCCAAAGGCTGGTCCAGAAAGCAGCCTGCTGCGACCAGGTTTCCCAGGGAGCCGTCCAATCTCCGGAGAAATCGGACAACCAAACCGCGACTCGCCCGGAACCTTGCATCCAAGAAGCGAGAACAGGCTCCTCACGGGGAAGAGCTTGGTAGATCACTTCTGCCTTCGGTTTCAATTGAGTCTTTAGGTAGCCATCCAGGTCTGGCGGCATAAACGCCTCCAACCCGCTGGTCGGCGCCAGGAAACGAAGGGCGGCCGGCCCTTCAGCCAGGGGTTTCTCCGGACGCTCCTCGTTGGGTGGGTAAAGGACAGTAGGAATCTGGTCCGGGGCGCTGACAGCGGCGTATTTGCCTTCCCCAAGCTGAGCCAGCGTCTCCATGAAAGGTAAGTCGGCGTCGGTTCCAACAGCCAAGGCAGTGGCGAAAATGCCTTGGCGCCGGCCCTCTTCGACAAGAGCAGGGAAATCACCTTCCCTGGTCTTGCCGTCCGAGACGAAGATGACATGCTTTAGAGGCGCGCTGGCAGCATCCAATTGGCGGTAAGCCTCTTTCAAAGCCAAGTAGGCATTGGTCCCGCCCCCTGGCCCTTCGGTAAGGATCTTCTCCTTGATCGCCGAGAAATCACGGCCGGCGCCAAGAGGAAGAAGCCATTGGGCGGTATCCGAGAAGATCAAAACTCCTACTTGATCCTTGTCCCGCAAAGGAGCGGCGGCTCGAATAGCTACTTCTTGAGCCAGGTCCAGCTTCTTCACTTCGCTGGTAAGGTTCCACATCGAGGATGAGTTGTCCACTACGAAGACTACCGCCATCTCCGGTAAGTCTTCCTCCAGGCGAGGCTTGGAAACGATTGGAAGGAGTTCTTCCAAGTCGCTGCGAAAATAGCCGCCCAAGGTGAAAGAATGACCGCCGCCGACCGCCAAAAGACCGCCGCCCAAGACTTGCACAAAAGAGGAGAGAGCTGCCACTTGGGGGGCTTGCAACTCGGTTCGGGAGACATCGATCAAGGCGATCCCCTCATAGGCGGAAAGAGCAAGGAAGTTTGCCGGAAGATCCGATGGAGAAGTGAGGACAGCAGGCAAGCCCTGATCCTTGAGGAGACGGGTGAAGGACTCCCCGTTCGGCTGAGAGGAGACCACCAACATGCCACGGGGGGCAAGCACGGAAGGGAAGGCACTTGCCTCGTCATTCTCTTTGAGAATGTCCTCGGGAGCTGAAATACGCCCTTCCAAAGTATGAATGCCGGGTTGCTGGAGAGAGAAAAGGAAACGGAAGAGGTTCTCCCCCTCTTGCAGCACCAATCGTTCCTGGTGTACTTCCAATCCGTCTGCGCGGAGGCTTAGCTGGACAGCCGGAACTCCCTGAGACTCGATCCGGGCGACGAGCGAGAACCTCTCTCCCACCGCCACATAGGTTGGCGCCGACAAGAGCAAAGAGGCATCCCTAAGCAGGGGTGATGTGCCTACCACGTCGACCGGGATGCGCTTGCCGGCCAGGGCGGTGATTCCCTCGTCCAGGCGGTCTGCCGTGTCTTGGCCGTCACTGACCAGGACGACCTTCCCCTCCCCGGCTGAAAGCAATGCTGCTGCTCCGCTGAGTGCCTTCCCCAGGTCAGTATCATGGGGGCCGCCGAAAGGAACCAGTTGATTGCTGACTCCATTTCCTTGCGGGAGATCCTCCAATGACAAGGAGGCTTGAGCCGAGCGGGAGATGTCCACCAAGTAGAGGACTGTCCCGCCAGGCATCTGTTGGATCCATTGCGGCTGGGCTAGGGCTAGGACGAGCAGTATGAAAGAGACCATGCGCAAGACCTGGAGACTTCTCCGGCGCTTCCGCCAACCCAGCAGAAAGAGAGGCATAGTCAACAAGGCCAACAGCCAAAGGGTGAAGTCCAGTTCAATCATAGCGGCGCCGCAGCACCTCTTCCAGGAGGAGGGATGATAGAGCCAGCATCAGGAACAAAATCGTCAGGTCGCGGGGCACCGTGCGCTGTTCGCCAGTGCTGCCCAAGCCCTCCAGCTCGGTGTGACGAATCAGGTTCGCCTCCTGTTGCTCTAGCGGGGCAACCCCGAAAAGGCGCAGCCCGTCTGCCGCTTGGCGCCCGTAGAGGCCTGGGGGATCTCCTCGCCCGTTGTAGTCAGCCACCAACGGGGAAAGTAGGAGGGCTTTCTCCTCCAAGGGTTGGTTGGGAAGGGGATCTCCAGAGAGCCAGCGCATGGCTTGAGCGAGGAAGACCGGGAAGGCTGGCAGCAGGGGCAAGTTGGAAAGAGTCAGGCTTGGTCCGAGGAGGATGGTGCGTATTCCTTGCTGCTGTCCGGCTGCCAAGACCGTTGTTTGAGCGCTTCGCAGGAGCGGGCGCATGGTCGGCGAGAGCTTGATGATCGGGGCTTCCAAGAAAGCAACCCGTGCGAGATCCACATAATCCAGCAGTGCAGACGTTTCTGCCCACAAAAGGGGCCTCGTAACAGTCCCCGTCCAGGGAAAAATGGCATTTCCGGGAGGCGGGTGGATGACGAAGAAAGGCTTAGCGGGCAATTCCGATGGCAGCGTTCCTTCGAAGACCAGAAGATCGGCGGGAATCTCCGGGCGGTAGTCCTCCGGTCCCACTTGAACGACATGGAAACCAGCCGATTCCAAGGCGCCGGCAAGATAGCGAGAAGTCCCCACCAGGAGAACCCGCGGAGGCGCGGAAAGCGGCAGAAAGAGGAAGTTGTCCCAGGGCTGAAGATCCTCTTCCTGGATAGAAACGCGCAAGAGAGATGGGGTTCCGACGACCAGAATGGAGAGATCGACCGTCTCCATGGCCTCCAACGGAAGCTCACGCTGCAAAGGCGCCAGCCCATCATCCACTACCAGGTGCAGGGTCTGAGCAGCGGGACTGAAGTTGGCCACCTTCACCCACAGGGACTCTCCTTCGCGGGCGCACCCGATCAGGGCATAATTGGGCAAGGGTTCTCCTACAGCCAGGGAGTGCAATTCCAGATTGGGGTACTGCCGCGGGGTAAGCTCCAAAGCTAAATCTGAGAGTACGTAGACCACCAAAGCCTCTTCTGTGGCGCGAGCGGCCAAAAGAGCGAGCAAGTCATCAGCGGACGTCGGGGATAAGAAGCTCGGCGCCAGGTCATCGATGGCTTGCAGGAGCTCAGGCAGCTCATCGGTGAAGTCGAGTACCAATCCGGGCTTGGAATTGAGCGCCCACAAGGAGACTTGATTGTTGCCCCGGAGCAGCTCCTCAGCCAGTTGACGGGCTTTCTCCCGTGCCACCTGGAAGCGGTCCGGGGTGAGATCTTGCGCCATCATCGAGAGCGAGTTGTCCAGCACCAGTGCGCAACGGCGGCCAGCCAGGGGGTAGAGGGCGGTTTGCGGGCCAGCGGCTGCAAGGCCGAGGAAAACCAGCGTCAGCACCTGAAATAACAGGATCAAGCTGCGCAAGAAGCGCCAGCGGGTAAAGCGGGTCAGCAATTCGCGACGCGCCCGCAGGTATAGGAAGACTTGAGACACGCTCTTCCGCATCCGCCGGGGGTGACGGAGATAGATGAACAGCAAAACCAAGATGGAGGCCAGGGAAAGCAGGAAGAGCGGTTGAAGCCAGGTCATGCCTGGAGAAGGCCTCGCTGGAGGAGCCGGTGAAGGACCACCTCCTCAATCGACAGGGAGGTCGGAAGGAGAAAGTAGAGCACTCCTCGCGACTGGCAGTAGTCCTGCAAGCTTCGCCGCCAGCGCTCGAAAAAGATGGCGAAAGTGCGCAAAGAAAAGCGATCCAGGGATACTTCCAACTGGTCTCCCCATTCGCTGTCGACCAGCTCGAACTCGCCTGCTTGGGTGGGGGCAATCTCCTCCGGCGCCAAAAGATGGAGGAAGACCAGTTGATGGCCGAGAGCCAGGAGATGGTTGATCCCCCCCTCGATGCCCCGCGGGGAAAGCGCATCGCTAAGGATCACCAACAAGCCTGGTTGACGATGTTTTCTAGCGTACTCGGCCAGAACTGCGCCTAGTTCACATGCTCCGCCGCTGGGCAAATCCCGGAGGAAACGGAACAGTTCGGGGATCATCTGGCGACCGCGGTGTTCAGCGAAAAAGGACGCGCTGCCGCGAGCTGTCGACTCGTCCGGAAGGGTTTGGACGGTAGCCCAGTTATAGGCGGAAAGAGCAACATAACCCAAAGCAGCTGCCAGTCGACGAGCGAAGAGCAACTTATTCGGCTGACCCCAATCCATCGAACGGGAGCGGTCCAAGAGAAGGTGCAGAACAAATCCCTCTTCATCGCGGAAGACCTTGACGAAAAGCCGGTCGAGTCGGGCGTAGGAGTTCCAATCCACCAAACGGAAGTCATCGCCGTGGGTATAGGTTCGAAAATCAGAAAACTCCACCGAAGCTCCACCCTTGCGTACAAGGTGCTCCCCAGCCCCTTTGCCTGGAATTCCAGGCCTCGGGCGAAATCGCAGCAGGCTCAGCCGACGCAGGAAGAGGTCGCTAAAACCAGGGAAAAGGATTGCCTCTGGGGGCACCCTAATCTCCCAGACGCGCGATTACCTGGCCCAGTATTTGGTCCGCCGAGATCCCTTCCACCTGAGCCTCATAGTTCAACAAGAGGCGGTGGCGCAAGGTGGGAAGAGCTACCTGGCGAAGATCCTGGCGGGAAACGTGGAAACACCCTTCGCTAAGCGCCCGTACTTTGCCGGCCATGATCAGGGCTTGGGCTCCCCGTGGGCTGGCGCCAAAGCGCACGAAACGGCGCACCATCTCCCCGGCTTTTCCATCCTGAGGCCGGGTCGACTCCACCAGCTCGACGGCATACTGATAGACAGCCTGGGCCACCGGCACCTCGCGAGCTAGCTGATGCATGGCCAATAAATCGCCACCTTCGGCAGCAGCCTGAATAGCAGGCGTCTCTAAGCCCGTGGTGCGGTTTAAAACCTCAATCATCTGTCGATCGGTGGGGTACTCGATGAGGATCTTTAAGAAAAAACGATCCAGCTGCGCTTCAGGCAACGGGTAGGTGCCTTCCATTTCGATCGGGTTCTGAGTAGCGAAGACATAGAAAGGCTTCGGCAAGAGGTGGGTGGTGCGGGCAACAGTCACCGTGCTTTCCTGCATGGCCTCCAACAGAGCTGATTGCGTCTTGGGAGTGGCCCGGTTAACTTCATCGGCCAAGACCAGGTTGGCGAAGACCGGCCCCTCCTGGAAACGGAACTGTCGCTTCCCGGCTTCCTCCTCTAGGACCAGGGTGCCGGTAATATCGGCCGGCATCAAGTCCGGGGTAAACTGAATGCGAGAAAAGCGGAGAGAAAGAGCCTGAGCCAGGCTTCGCACCATCAAAGTCTTACCGAGGCCAGGGACTCCTTCGACTAAGGCGTGTCCCTGGGCGATCAAACAAAGCAGCAGTTGACGGACCACCTCCTCCTGGCCGACAATGGCCTTCTCCACTTCCTTTCGGATCGAGGCCATCCTCTCGCTGAACTGTTCTGGTGTCACGGCGCATCCTCCAAGAAAAGGTAATAGGATCGTACCAAGGACTCCAACTCCGGGGGGAGAGCTTGGCGGGTGAGCTGCTCAACAGCTTGCTGCTGGTAGCGGGGCAAGGCATCGCGGTAGTTTTGGAATGGTTGGGCATTTTCAGTCTCCCCGCCCGGTTGACCAGCCTGGTAGGAAGATTCCCCTTCTTGCGGCAGAACGAGTGGGGTTCCTTCGGGAGGGAGCGGCATGCTAGCCCCCGGCAGGATGTCCTGGGGAACATAGAGCAACCCCTGGTCTCCGGCTGCTGCCATCTGGGGGGGTGCTTTCTGGTACTGCTGGGAAGCTGGTACACTCTCCATCTCGCCCTGGGAGAGGCCGCCTTGCGTACCCGAACCGGAAGCTGGTTGCACCTGGCCCTCCGCTCCCGCCTGTTGATCACCAGGCAGTTGAGCGTTTTGGTCGCCCTCTCCCCCATTATTCCCGCCCAACTGGGATAAGGTTTGGCCGAGAGAAGAAAGCAAAGCTTGCTCTTGCGGCAGCAATTCCTCCAATGCCTGCATGCGCTTCGGCAGTGAGGTGTCATTCTGGCGCAAAGATGTAGCGAGATCCTGCAGTGCTGTGGGCAAGGCTCCTTCGGGGAGGTTGGCCAGCATCTGCTGGATCTCCTGTGCCATCCGTAACTGTTCTTGGGTGGAAAGCTGCTCCAGTTGGCTGAGGGCAGCTCGGTCGCCCTCCATCCCTTTGGCCAGGAAGGATAGGTCGGGGCTATCCGCTAGTGTCGATTGGCCTTCACGGTCTCGTTGCTGTTCTCCCTTCAGGCGGCCAGCAGCCTGCTCAAGGAGGTTTCGCGCCTCCCCCAGATCCCCATTTTCCAGCGCTCGTTTGGCTTGGATCAGCTCCATGTAGGTAATTGGGTCATGGCCGGGGATCCGTGCGTATTGTTGAGCTAGTTCAACCAATTGCGGCGTTAATTGCTCAGCCCGAAGAAGGCGATAAGGAGGCAGCCAGATCAACAACACGGAAAGCACCAAGACTGACAACAGCAGCACCAATGGCCATCGCAGCCGGCGGTGCGGCCAGGGAAGCGATTCATATCCAGCTAAGCGTTCCTCCGTGAGATCGACCAAGCGAAGCGCCAGTTGACCTCCACCTCCAGTCGGGTTCGGGTCAGGTTGGAGAAAAACCAACGCCTCCCGAGCGGTGATCAGCTGCTCTCCCAGATTGTAGGTGCGATCAGCCTTCCAAGTTGTCTCCGCGACCCCCGGCAACCGGCCGCGGGCCCTGGAAAGCAAATACAATACCCCGGGCAGGATAAGGAGGAAGAAAGCCCAGGGAGGAAGGGTGAACTCCAGGAAACGCGCCAGGAAGAGGAGAGGGAAAAGTGCCAAGAATGTAAAGGTAAAAGCCCACAGCAAATGATAGCGGAGGAAATCGTGACGCTCCCGCCGCACAGCTTGATCAATAAAGGAAAGAAGCCTCTCTCCAGCCATCAGACCTCCGGTCTATTCGGGGTTTCTTCTACATTAGATGGCAGGGAGGAGTAAAAGTTGCCTAGGCTATGCGCAAACGCAGGAACTTCTTTTTTCCCACACGCAGGACAGCCCCATCCCGAAACTGTTCAAGAGTTGGGTGCTCGCTGTAAGGAAGGGGCTGCTCGTCCAACCGAATGCCGGCTTGCTTGAGCAGGCGGCGCACCTCCGACTTGGACTCTGCAAAGCCTTCGCTGACCAGGAAAGAAGCCAGGTCGAGAGGCAGGGAAACCGTGCGCTCACTGATGTCTGAAGGAGCCTCTTTTCGGGTGAAGACTTTCTCAAACTCTTCCCGCTGGCGCCTCCCCTCCTCTGGGGAATGCAACCAGGATACAATTCGTTGAGCCAGGTCCAATTTGACTGTACGCGGGTGGAGGGCTTGCCTGTCGATCCCCTCCTTCAATTGCGTCCACTCGTCCGGCGTGGCCAGATTGAGGTAAGTCCAGTAATGTCCCATCACCTCGTCCGGGACCGACATCACCCGGCCAAAGATCTGTTCAGACGAGTCAGTGATCCCGATATAGTTGTCCATGCTTTTGCTCATCTTCACCTGTCCGTCGGTGCCTTCCAGGATGGGCATTGTCAAACAGACCTGCGGTTCTTGTCCAAAGCTTCTCATCAGGTCACGCCCCACCAGGAAGTTGAAGAGCTGGTCATGCCCGCCCATTTCCACATCGCAGTTCAAAGCCACCGAATCGTAAGCTACCATCAAAGCATAGAGGAATTCGTGCAAGTAGATAGGCACTTGGCTTGCAAAACGTTTCTGAAAATCATCCCGCTCCAGCATCTGGGCTACGGTAAACTGGGCTCCCAACCGGACTACCTCTCGCAGGGTGAGAGGTTCCAGCCAATCGGCGTTGTAGACCACTCGCGTCTGGGCTGGGTTGAGGATCTTATCCACCTGTTCTTTGTAGGTGCGGGCGTTGATCTCCACTTCTTCTTTGGAAAGAGGCAAGCGGACGGCAGAGCGGCCGGAGGGATCGCCAATGCGGGCGGTAAAATCACCAATGACAAAGACCACCTCATGGCCGAGGTCTTGAAACTGGCGCATCTTCAGAAAACAGACGGCATGGCCGAGATGAATATCCGGGCGGGAAGGATCGGCGCCGTATTTGATCAGGAGTGGTTTACCGCTCTGGTTTGACTTTTCCAGCTTGGCCAGCAAGTCGTCCGGCGTGACCAAGTCCAGCACACCCTGGGATAGGATCTCGAATTGTTCGCGGGCAGAAAGGGTCTTCATCATGGGCGCATCTTACGATCGGTTCGTTCGTTTGTAAACTGAACAATCATCCGAATTATCATGTTCCCCATCACACCAATCACTTCAGGTAAACGATGGTAACGCCATCACCGCCCTCGTTCCCTTCACCCATGCGGAATCGAAGCACCGAGGCGTGGGAACGGAGGTGCTGATGGACGGCCTGACGAAGCGCTCCCGTTCCCCGGCCGTGGAGGATGTAAACGAAGGGGAAGCTTGATAGAACTGCATCGTCCAGGTATTTGTCCAGTGTCGTCAAAGCATCTTCCACGCGCACTCCATGCAGGTCCAACTTCCAAGAGAGATCGGGTCGAGTCATGATGATGGAGCGATCCCCCTCGGATTTGGATAAAGATGCCCGTGTCGATGAAGGCAACCCTCCCCCTTCCAGCGCCTCGATCTCTTTCTCGGTCACAGAAGCCCGCATGGTGCCCACTTGCACTCGTGCCCGGGCAGTAGCGAGGTCAATCTCGATGATCACTCCCTGCGACTTGAAGCGAGGGATCCATACTACTTCTCCCGGCCGCAGCTTGGCGAGAGACACTGGCAGGCCGCGCCGGTCGGTGTCCATTGCTTGCTCGCCGACCTCGCTTTCGGCTTGCTCAATCTCCTTCTTAATGGCTACGGTACGAGCTGAAGGCCGCTTCTCCTGGCGCAATTGCTCAAGCAGCGTCTCCATCTGGCTGCGCGTGTCGGTGACCACTTTCTGCGCCTCAGCGTAGGAAGAGCGAAGGATTTCTTTCTTTTTCTTTTTCAGCTCCTCCGTCTGCTGCTTATACTCCTCCCGCAGCTTGATCGCCTCCGATTTTGCCTCCTCGGCTTTTTTGCGCTCGGTTTCCGCTTTCTGCCGTTCCTCCTCCAGGTGCGTGATCAACTCGTCGAGGCGCTCCCGCTCAACTGTCAGGAAGGTCTGAGCTTGGGCCAACACCTCCGTGGAGAGGCCAAGGCGTTTGGCAATGAGGAAAGCGTGGCTGGAGCCAGGCACTCCCATCTTCATGCGGTAGGTCGGTGAAAGTGTCTCGGTATCAAACTCCAGCGAAGCGTTGCGGGCTTCGCGGTGGGTATAGGCGAAAGAGATCAGCTCGGTATGGTGGGTGGAGACAATGGTGCGAACCCCTCGGTTATGGAAGCACTCCAACACCGCTGTTCCCAGAGCGGCTCCTTCACGCGGATCGGTGCCCGCTCCCAGCTCATCCAACAAAACCAGCATGTTGGACTCCGCCTCTTTGATGATCTTGACGATCTGAGAGAGGTGGGAGCTGAAGGTGGAGAGCGATTGTTCCAGTGATTGCTCATCGCCGATGTCGGCATAGACATTCTGGAAGATACCGATCTGCGACTGGGAGGAAGCCGGGATATGCAGGCCGGCTTGAGCCATCAACATCAAAAGTCCCGCTGTCTTTAAAGAGACCGTTTTTCCGCCGGTGTTTGGGCCAGTAATGACAAGGGTGCGGAATTTGCCACCCACATCGATCTCAATCGGCACGGCGGGCACTCGCAACAAGGGGTGACGAGCGTTGTACAGCTCGAGGAAAGCGCCATTTTCCACGCGTGGGGGACTGGCTTTGTACAGGTCGGAAAGACGAGCCTTGGCGAAAATGAAATCGAGACGGGCCAGATTCTGCAAAGAACGGTTAAAATCCGGAACAAGCTCCCCCACCTTGGCGGTCAATTCAGCGAGGATGCGCTCCTCTTCCTGCTTGATCTTCAACTGAACCTCGCGCAGCTCGTTGTTGATATTGAGGGTAGCCAGCGGCTCCAGGAAAACAGTTTGACCGGAAGCAGAACGGTCATGAACCACCCCGGGAAGTTGAGACTTGTACTCCTGTTTGACTGGGATTACAAAGCGTTGATCCCGTACGGTGATGATAGGGTCTTGCAACAGCTTGCGCACCGAGGGGGATTCGATCAAGTCCTGCAGCTTGTCGCGCAGGCGGCTCTCGATCAAGCGGGATTGTTTGCGCAAGCGCAACAGCTCGAAGGAAGCGCCATCTAAAATCTCACCATTCGGTCCGATGGCTTTCTCGATCTCTTTCTCCAAAGATGGGAGAGCGTGAAGCTCCTTGGCTAAACCGGTCAAGGTGGCGTAAGCCCGCGCTTCCATCATTTTGTTCTTGATCTGGCGCAGAAGAACGAGGAAAGATTTGACGTGGAGCAACTCCTCGGGAGCCAGCATCCCGCTCACCCGGCACTTCGCCAGGATCGGGCGCAGGTCAAAGAGCTCGCCCCAACCGAAATCCCCATATTTATCCAGCCATTCACGAGCTTCGGTTGTTTCCTGGAGGCCTTTCTGCACTTCCTCCAGCTTTGTCGAGGGGGCGAGTTTCTCGGCAATCTCCTGGCCGTATGGGGTCAGGGTCAACTCCAAAAGTTTCTCCACAATTTCGTGGAAGTCCAGCACTCTTAGCGCGTGGGCATCCATGATCTCACCTTGAGAGATTTCTGTTGCCAAGCTCGTAGAAACGCCAGGGCTGATCAGTCCACGATCCGGCATAGCCAACTCCGATCCGTGATCCGACTCCGATCTCCCCTGCCTCGCGACCCGGGGAAAGGCGCAGCGCACTTTTGCACAAGTCCCATCCGTTCATCCCTCGTTCCACTCCTAGCGCCTGACAGAGTTTACCGGGGCCGTTGGTCAATTCCTCTTCCCGCCTTGCGCGTGGCCTTCGACAGCGCATCAAGTTCTGGCCGATACAGGGTTCCAGAGCTCTGATCAACACCGCTGCGGGATAGCCTTCCGGTTCAGTGACCACGTTGAGGCAATTGTACATCCCATAGATCAGATAGACATAGGCCAAGCCAGGTGGCCCGAACATTGTTTCGGTGCGGCGAGTTCGTCCATGCCAAGCATGGCTGGCCTGGTCGTCAGGTCCAAGGTAAGCCTCCGTCTCGACAACAAACCCACCAGCAAGCCCATCTGGGCTTTGATGAATAAGCAATGCGCCGATTAACTGTTGCGCTACAGTCAATGTACCGCTTTTCAGAAAATCCTCCGGAACCTCCTTTAGCGGCTGCGCAGCACTGCTCCCTGCTCCTCCAGGGAGCGCTCGATGGAGGTCATCGCTTGGCTGACCTCCGCCTCGGTGAGAGTCCGCTCACCGTGACGGAATCGCAGCGAGAAGGCCAGGCTGATCGTTCCGGGGGGAATGTTCTCGCCCTGGTAGCGGTCGAAGAAGGCTACCTGCTCGAGGAGCGGTCCCCCCGTTTTCCAGATCATTCGTTCCCACTGCTCATAGGAAGTGTCAGTGGGGATCACCAGAGCTATATCACGATCGGCTGCGGGAAAACGCGAATAGGGTTGGAAACGAGGTACGCTTTGACCGAGGAAGGATTCGATGGCGATCTCCGCCAGCAAAACTCCTTCCTTCAGCTCGAAGCGCTTGCTCAGGGCAGGACCAACCTCGCCGAAGACTCCTATTAGACGGTCCTTGTGGAAGACGGCAGCGCTGCGGCCGGGATGCAGGTCGTGTTGGTAGGGGATCGCTTGAAAACGAAGCTCTTCATTAAAGAGAATTTCCAGCCACCCCTTCAATCGGAAGAAACTCATCTCCCGGATTCCCCCCTGCCAATCTGCTTCCTGCCGCAAAGCAACAGCCAAGGCAAGCAAGCGCGGCTCCTCGGGCAGTTCCTCTTCGCCTCGCCATCGATAGGCTTTCCCCAATTCCACGCAGCCAAAGAGAGGGTGTCCTCGATGCTGGTTGGCTGCCGTCGCCTGCAGGAGAGAGGGCAGGAGACTCAGGCGCAGGGCAGATCGCTCGGGAGAGTTGGGGTTGCGCAGGAGCATTGAGGGCTTGCCCTTTGGTGGAGCATTGGGCTGGTCAACTTCAAGGAAAGTGAAGCTGTTCCACTCCGGCGGAACAAGGGGAGCGGTGACTACCTCCGTCAGTCCCTGCCCCAGCAAAAAGGAACGCCATTCCGGCCATTTGCGCCGCCAGGAGGGCTCCTGGCCACGCCGCAGAGGACCAGCCGGCAAATGACGGGGCACACGGTCAAAACCGATGATGCGGGCGATGTCCTCGATCAGATCCACCTCCTCATGGAGGTCTTGCCGCCAAGGGGGCGACTGGACCTCAAGGACAGTCTCGCCGGTCGGGGAAAAACCCAAACGATCCAGGCTGGCGACGATCTCCTCCCGGGAGAGGTCGGTAGCCAGGATCTGGTTGGTCTGTTCAGGACGAATCCGCAAGCGTTTAGGTGGCAGCGGTTGACCGCAGTCTACCCGACCGGACAGAACTCGGCCGCCAGCCAGGGCGGAGAGCATAGCGCTAGCCCGACGAGAGCCTTCCTCCACACTGTGATGGCTTACACCCCGCACAAAACGCTCGGAAGCTTCCGTCTTGAGACCCAACAAACGGCTGGTGCGGCGAATGGAAGCGCTCTGGAAATAGGCGGATTCCAGTACAAGACTTCTCGTAGCCGGAGTCATTTCACTGTTCAACCCCCCCATTACCCCGGCAATGCCCAAAGGCTTTTGCGGATCGGTAATCATGAGAACACTGCTGGCCAGAATCCTTCTCGCGCCGTCCAGGGTCACCAGCATTTCCTCCGGCCGGGCTTGGCGGACGATGATGCGTCCCTCGGCAACCTGATCCAGGTCAAAGGCATGAAGAGGTTGACCGACCTCCAACATGACATAGTTGGTGACATCGACGACATTGGAAATAGGGCGCATTCCACTCTTCCAGAGGCGGCTGGCCAACCACAGGGGAGAAGCCTGTATCCTTGCATCGCAGATCACGACGGCCAAGTAGCGCGGACAAAGAAATGGGTCTTCCACTTCGACTGCCAACAAGTCGGAGGCAGGTGTGGAGGAATCCATCCGTTGGAACTCGACCAGGTCCTGCAAAGGCTCTCCGGTAAAAACGGCAATCTCCCGGGCGAGACCAAGGACCGAATTCCAGTCCGGGCGGTTGGCGGTCACCTTGATCGTGAGAAGAGTATCGGGAAGTCCGAGCAACTCGCCTAAGTCAGCGCCGAGCGGGCTCTCCGCCGGCAGAGCAGCGACTCCTTCTTCACCCAAGGGAAGGAGTTCCTTTTCGAGCCCCAACTCAACTCGCGAGCAGAGCATCCCCTCGGATTCCGCACCGCTGAAGCTGCGGCGCTCGATGGCCTTGCCCGGCAACATCGCTCCAGGTAGAGCCAATGGTGTCACCAAGCCGATGGCCAGATTAGGCGCCCCGCTGACAACTTGACAAACACCCAAGGATCCTGCCTCGACGCGCACCAGAAGATTGTGCGTATCACCAGGGATGGTCTCCATGGCCATGATGCGGGCTGTCACCACTTTGCTGAAGGGACAAGCCAGCGACAGCGCCGCTTCCATCTCCAGCCCAGCTCTCAGCAAGAGATCGGCAAGCTCGCCGGGCGCGGGCAAATCCCCGTTGATCTCTTTCAACCAGGAATAGGGGATCTTCATCGGAATTGCTCCAGGAATTGGCTGTCGTTCTCCAGGAAAAGACGGATCTCGGGAATGTTGAAACGCAACATGGCAATCCGTTCCACCCCTATGCCGAAGGCAAAACCGGTGAATTCCTCCGGGTCAATGCCGCAGTTGCGCAGCACCTGGGGGTGTACTTGGCCACAGCCCATAATCTCCAACCAACCGGAATGACCGCAGCCGGAACAACCCTCCCCTCCGCACAGTCCGCAGGAGACCATCATCTCGGCCGAGGGTTCGGTGAAAGGGAAATAGCTGGGGACGAATTTGGTGATCCTCTCCGGACCGAAAGCCTCAGCTACGAACAGACCAAGGACTCCCTTGAGGTTGGCAAAAGAGATTCCCCTGTCTACTACAAGCCCCTCGACCTGGTAGAAGATGTCCATGTGGGTAGCGTCGATGGCTTCATGACGGTATGTAATACCGGGGGCGATGATCCGAATCGGCGGTTTTGTCGCTTTCATCGTGCGAATCTGGACCGGGGAGGTATGGGTGCGCAAGAGCATCCGTTCGGTGATGTAATAGGTGTCCCACATATCGCGAGCGGGGTGTTCAGCAGGCATGTTCAAAGCCTCAAAATTGTTGCTGTCCCACTCCACCTCCGGACCCTCGACAATGTCAAAACCGAGGGAGAGGAAGATATCCTCAATCCCTTCCAGGGTGCGGCGAAGCGGATGGCGGTGGCCAAAGCGCGGCTGGATCCCGGGAAGGGTGATATCTACCCGCTCTGCCAGGAGGCGTCGCATGGTCTCCTCTTCCTCAAGAACCTCTGCCCGCTCTGCCAGGATCGCCTCCAGCGATTGTTTGAGACGGTTCAAGCGAGCGCCGGCTTCTCTCCGGTGCTCAGCCGGCAAGCCTCCCAAACCACGCAGAAGAGCAGTGAGCTGTCCTTTCTTGCCAAGGGTGCGAACTCGAAGCTCCTCTAACTGGCGAAGGTTTTCAGCCTTCCGACATTCCTCCGCAAGCTGGTCTTGGGTGATGACAGCCCAATCCGAAGAGAACTCTTCTTGGCCGGCAGCATGATAGCCCCCGGCAGGGTGTTCAGACAAGGTCAGATGGGCTTGCTGATGGTAGCCTTGGCGATCTCGGCCAGTTGCCCGAAGACGGCTGGATCGTTGACGGCAATCTCGGCCAACATCTTCCGGTCGATCACAACACCCGCCACTTTCAGGCCGGCGATCAGTTTATTGTAGGGAAGACCCTGCATCCGGGCAGCAGCGTTGATGCGCTGGATCCAGAGGCTGCGAAAGTCCCGCTTGCGCAGGCGGCGACCCTCATAGGCGTGCTGCAAGCCCTTCATAAGGGTCTGCTTGGCCACGCGGATACGCACGTGGCTGGAGCCCCACGTTCCTTTAGTTTGCTTCAGGATCTTTTTATGGCGGCGGTGGGATGTTACCCCGCCTTTAATACGGCTCATTTCAAATCACTCCTCACCTGCCCGATTTGGACAGCAACGCACGGATGCGCGGAAAATCAGCCTTATCGACGCAAACTTGTTGGGTCAGGCGTCGTTTGCGGGCGCTGGATTTCTTGGATAATAAATGCGAGTGCCCGACATGGCCGCGCATGATTTTGCCTGTTCCGGTGATTCTAAACCGCTTGGCTGCTGTCTTGCAGGTCTTCGCCTTTCTTGCCACTTGCTTCTCTCCGTTCTGCCGGTTTGTCCACTTTCTTGGAGGCTAGAATCATAATGATCCGTCGCCCCTCCAAAAGAGGCTTACGTTCGACGATGGCTATATCGGCCAGTCGCTCAGTCAAATTGTTCAGGATGTCAAATCCTTTGTTGCGATGGAGTTGTTCCCGCCCACGAAACTCGACGATCACCTTGGCCTTATCCCCGTGTTCCAGGAAATCAATCAGATGGTTGATCTTTGTCTGCAGGTCGTGCTCGCTAATACCGGAGCGGGAGATCTTGATCTCCTTGATATCGCCTTTCTGGTTCTTACGCGCCTCACGATCTTTCTTGGCTTTTTCGAACTTGAACTTCCCGAAATTCATCAGCCGGCAGACCGGTGGCCGGGAGGCAGAGGAAACCTCCACCAGATCCAGATTTAACTCATCCGCTTTACGAAGGGCCTCGTAGATCGAGAAAATCCCTAACTGTGCCCCGTCAGCACCGATCAATCGTACCTCCCGGGCCCTGATCTGTTCGTTTACGCGCAAGTCCTTACTGATGGGACGTTACCTCCTGATCTATTATCAATGTCAGCTTTTCACTCCTTTCCAGCAAAAAAGACGGCCGTCGATGTTTCGACGCCGCCTCATGCCATTACGCTCAATCTATCGCTAAAACCCGGTAAACAACCCTCAGGCGCTACGGGGTGAGAAGCCGGCGGCCTCTTCTTTAGCTCGTGGAACTACCCACGGGCAGTCCTTATCATTAACAGAAAGCCTCAATCCCGTCAACCAACCAGATCCCGCCTATGCAAAGAAGTAATTCAGTGGTTAACCACTGCTCTTTTAGCTTAGGCTGCGGCTTGCAACTTCCTCGCGCATCGCCGCGACCAAGCTGCCGAGTGGTTGGGATCCCTGGTCGCCTTTGCCCTTGCGGCGCACCGAGACCGCTTCCGCTTCTGCTTCCCGGTCGCCCACGATCAGGGCGAAGGGGATCCGTTGCATCTCCGCATCGCGGATCTTGGCGTTCATCTTCTCGGAACGTATGTCAACTTCCACTCGCATCCCAGCCTCGCACAAGGCGCAGGCAACTTGCTGGGCGTAAGGCAGGTGGCGGCTGGTGATGGGGATCACCACAGCCTGACGGGGCGCCAACCAGAGGGGAAAGTTGCCGCCATAGTGCTCCAGCAAGCCGCCGATGAATCGCTCCATGCTTCCCAGTACGGTGCGGTGGATCAGCGCGCAGCGATGGTCGCGCCCGTCCTCGCCCATGTAGTTGATGGAGAAACGGACTGGCAGGTTCAAGTCGACCTGACAGGTAGGGCCTTGCCAACTGCGGCCCAGGGCATCAAATAGTTTGATATCGATCTTCGGCGCATAAAAAGCGCCGCCTCCTTCGTCCAGTTGGTAGTCCATTCCCCGCTCCTGCAAGGCTTGGCGGAGCGTATCCGTAGCGAAGGCCCACTCCTCTGGTGAACCGATAGACTTGGCCGGGCGAGTTGCAAGAAAAGCCTGATAACGATAACCGAAAGTCCTCATCATGAACTCAGTAAGGTCCAGAACCTGATGGACTTCGTCTTTCAACTGCTCCGGGCGGCAGAAGACATGGGCATCATCCTGGGTAAAACCACGCACTCGCAGCAGTCCATGCAGAACGCCGGAGCGCTCGTAGCGGTAGACCGTCCCCAGTTCGGCATAGCGGATCGGCAAATCACGGTAGCTGCGCGTGGCGCTCTGAAAGATGCAGATGTGTGCGGGGCAGTTCATCGGCTTGACCCGGTAAGGCTGGTTGTCAATATCCATCGGGGCATACATCATCTCGCTGTAGGCTTCCAGGTGGCCGGAGATCTTGTAGATTTCTTCAGAGGCGATGTGCGGCGTATAGATCAACTGATAGCCATGCTTGAGGTGCTGCTCGGTCCAGAAACTCTCGATTTGGTGACGGACGATCGAACCGGCCGGGTGCCAGAGTATTAAACCGGCTCCGATAGCTGGGTGTGTGGAGTAGATGTCCATTTCTTTGCCCAACCGGCGATGGTCGCGCTTGGCTGCCTCCTCCAACTTCCAAAGATGCTCCTTGAGGGCTTCCTCGCTGGCGAAGGCGGTGCCGTAGACACGTTGCAGCATGGCCTTGTGCTCGTCTCCCCGCCAGTAGGCGCCGGCTACCGAGAGCAACTTGAAATGCTTCAAGGAGCCGGTGGAGGGAACATGGGGTCCACGGCAAAGATCGACGAAGGATCCGTTTTGGTAAAGGCTGATCAGCTCCCCTTCCGGCAGATCTTCGATCAACTCTACCTTGTAGTTCTGTTCATGGCCGGCAAACCAGGCCAGGGCTTCCTCGCGTGAAAGATCCCGGCGTTGGAAAGGGGTACTCTCTCTGGCCAACTGGCGCATGCGCTCTTCGATCCGCGGCAAATCCTCCGAGGAGAGCGGTCGAGGCAAATCGAAATCGTAGTAGAATCCATCGGCAATGGCCGGCCCAATGGCCAACTTTGCTTCCGGGATCAAGTCGAGAACGGCCTGCGCCATCAGGTGGGAAGTGGAGTGGCGAAGGACTTCCAACCCAGCCGGCGTGTCTGCAGTCACCCACGTGACGTTGCTCTTCCCTAGTGCTTGATCTATGTCGACAAGCCGCTCTGCTATCAACGCAGCGACAGCCTGAACGGGAGGTTGCTGAATGGTCTCTTCAGGGCTCATGCCTGATTCCTCCTTCGGATGGGGTAATGAATGCCAAGCATTCTAAAGTAATAGAAGCGGTAAAGCAAAAAGAAGAGGATCAATCCGACCGCTGCGGTGAAGGGTAGGGCGTACGGACGAGCCGGCAACAGGATCCAGTGGCGCAACCAGAAATAGTGAAGGGTGATTGCCTCCAGAACCAAAGCCTCCAGCAGGAAGAGAGTTGCGAAGAGGGCTTGCCGCTGGATCAGGCTATGCAAGAAAACGGCGAGGATCCCGCCGAGGGTAGCATAGGAAACGACAACAAAGCCGCGATCGAAGATGAAGAAGCCGGTAAAGATCTTGCTCTCGCGATTGAGCAGGAAGAGGAGCAGCGTTTGACCAAGGCCGAAGCAGAAGCCCAAGAGCATCCCAGCCCGCATCGCACGAGGGGCGGTGAAACCCAATTTCAGCAGCCAGGGGAGGCCGAAAAAAAGGAGAAAGAACAGAATCCCGGCAGGGATAACTTCCAACAGAGGAACCAAAGGCGAACTAAGCGCCCCAGCCACAGCCCCGGTTAACGCTGCGAGAAGATAAACTTTCCCTAGTGGAAGACAGGAGGCCTTGATCATGCCGACTATCTTACTGGAACAAAGGCGCCTTTGACCACAGCGGAATTGCTTTGGAGGCAGTGATTCAATAGCGAAGTGGGCGAATTAAGAAGTGAGCAGTGCACAGGTAAGGGCGGGTTCGAAACCCGCCCTCACCTGCTCGTTTGCTTACCTGCTGAATGAAGGCTGGCCCCTCAGGGTTTGCGGACCAGAGCTTCCTCCAATACCTGGTTCATATGCTCAACCAGAATAAAGTGCAGCTCTTTCTTGATCTGGGGCGGAATTTTCTCCAAATCTTTCTCGTTCTCCTTGGGAAGAAGCATCGTTTTGATCCCGGCTCGGTGAGCAGCCAGGGCTTTCTCTTTGACTCCACCGATGGGCAACACCCGGCCTCGCAGGGTGATCTCCCCGGTCATCGCTACCTCTCGCCGCACCGGCTTTCCGGAGAGGGCGGACACCAAGGCGGTAGCCATGGCAATCCCAGCCGAGGGGCCTTCCTTGGGCACAGCACCTTCGGGAACGTGGATGTGGACATCATATTTGGAGAACCAACCGTCCTCCAACCCCAGGTCTTTGCTGCGGCCGCGCACATAGGTGATTCCAGCCCGGGCTGACTCTTTCATGACATCGCCAAGCTGACCAGTAAGGCTTAGTTCTCCCTTTCCAGGGACAATCGCCACCTCGATGGGCATGATGTCACCACCGTACTCCGAGACGGAGATACCGGTTGTGACGCCGATCTCGTCCTTCTTCTCCTTCTCGCCATGGTGAAAGCGAGGCATATCCAGGTAACGGGTAATAGTCTGGGGAGTGATCCGGACCATGCTGAAGTCGGCTTTTTCCACTTTCTCGCGGGCTACTTTACGGAAGATATTGGCGATTTCCCGCTCCAGATTGCGAACCCCGGCCTCCCGTGTGTATTCGCGGATCATGCGGAGCAAAGCGCCTCCCGTGATTCGCAAATCACTCTTGGTCAAACCATGGGCTTCCAATTGCTTTGGGACCAGGAACTTCTCAGCAATCTTAGCCTTCTCATCCTCTGTGTACCCGGGCAACTGCAGCACTTCCATGCGATCAAGGAGAGCGGGGGGAATGGTGTGCAGCATGTTGGCGGTGGTGATGAAGAGCACCTTGGAAAGATCGAAGGGGACCTCGATGTAATGGTCCGAAAAGGAGTGGTTCTGTTCAGGGTCAAGGGCTTCCAGCAAGGCGGCGGAGGGGTCGCCGCGGAAATCGGTGCCTAACTTGTCGATTTCATCGAGGAGAAAAACCGGATTCTTGCTGGCAGCGGTCTTCATCCCTTGGATAATGCGGCCGGGCAAGGCTCCGACGTAAGTGCGGCGGTGGCCGCGGATCTCCGCCTCATCTCGCACCCCGCCCAGGGAGATACGGACGAAATTACGCCCCATGGAGCGGGCGATGGACTTGCCCAGGGAAGTCTTCCCCACACCGGGAGGGCCGACAAAGCAAATGATTGGGCTTTTCATCTTCGTTGTCAGGTGACGTACGGCAAGAAACTCCAAGATACGCTGCTTGGGATCCTTCAAGCCATAGTGATCCGCCTCCAGAATCCCCTCAGCTTCCTTCAAATCCAAAATATCAGAAGTCTCTGTGCTCCAGGGCAAGTCAAGCACCCAGTCCAGGTAGGTTCGCACGACGGTTGATTCAGCCACCATCGGCGGCATTTTTTCTAGTCGAGCCAGCTCTTCTTCAACCTTTGCTTTGGCCGCCTCGGGCAGGTTGGCTTTCTCCATCTTGGCTCGGTAGGCCTCAATCTCTTGCAGTTTCTCGTCCTTTTCACCGAGCTCTTGCTGAATAGCCTTCATCTGTTCGCGCAGGAAGTACTCTTTTTGGTTCTTCTCTACCGACTCTTTCACACGATCTTCCAGCTTCTTGGCTAACTCCAGCACCTCCAACTCCTTGGAGAGGAGTTCAGCCAAGCGCTGCATGCGCCGGGTCACGTCGGTAATCTCCAATAACTCCTGCTTGACCGGGATGGGCAAAACCAGATTGGCTGCCACCGTGTCGGTGAGGGTGCGCGGGTCTTCCATGTTCATCACCGTCACGACGGTATCCGAAGAGACGCGGCGGGAGAGTTGGGCATAACTCTCGAATTGTTCCGTAACCATCCGCTTGAGAGCGTCCAGATCCCGGCTGGGCTCTACCGTCTCGTGCTGGATATGAATTTGCGCGCGGTAGGAAGGGGTGTTCTGCAGGTATCGATCGATCTTCACCCGGCAGACGCCCTCCACCACAACCGAGAAGGTTCCATCCGGCAATTTCAGCAGGCGAAGAATCTCAGCCCCAACGCCCATGTCGTAGATCTCTTCCGGCGCTGGATCATCCGTAGATTCATCTCTCTGTGTGGCCAGAACGACTAAACGATCCCGCTGTACCGCCTCTTCCAGGGACTTGGTGGATTTCTCCCTCCCCACCACCAGGGGAATTACCATGGATGGGAAGACGACGACATTGCGCAGCGGGAGAAGGGGCGCTTCGCTGATCGATTCCCATGTATTTATGACATCTTGGTGTGACACGATGGTCTTACCTCCATTCTTTCGAGGATATTAGCACTCTTTGGTCGCGAGTGCCAATTCATTCGAGAGCCGGCTTATTAGCCTGCCTGAATCGACAAGAAGGTCCATCCCACTAGGGAAGTTTGCGGATGACCAAGTCCACCAAGCCGTAAACCTTGGCATCATCGGCGGACATATAGTAATTTCGCTCGGTGTCCTTCTCGATCTTTTCTAAAAGCTGGCCGGTATGGGCAGCTAAAATGCGGTTGAGGATTTGTTTGGTCTCGAGGATCTCTCGCGCCTCGATTTCGATATCCTTGGCAGCGCCCGAGATCCCCTGGCCGCCCAATAAGGGCTGGTGGATGAGGATCCGCGCGTTGGGCAAGGCCATTCGCTTTCCAGGCGTCCCGGCAGCCAGCAGCAAAGCCCCCATGCTCGCACCCAGGCCAATGCAGATGGTATTGATGGGAGATCGCAAATACTGCATGGTGTCATAGATAGCTAGACCGGCGGAGACTACTCCGCCCGGACTGTTGATGTAGAGATAAATGTTCTTGCTGCTATCTTCCGCTTCCAACAATAAGAGTTGCGCAATAATGTTGTTGGCCACTTCGTCCATGATCGGCCCGCCCAGAAAAACGATACGGTCCCGCAAGAGACGCGAATAGATATCGTACGATCGCTCCCCGCGCGGTGTCTGCACTTCCACCCAAGGAATCACCACGAGAGGTCTCCTTTGTTACGGCTCATCTTCGGAACGACCAGAGTCATCCTGCTCCAACGATGGAGAGGATTCTTTCCAGTCAGCCACCAACAGGTCGATGGATTTGATGCGACTCAGAGTTGCATAGGCATGTTCCTCATCGTTGTGGCGGTGTTCAGCTTGTTCAGCTGCAATTTCCTCTTTGCTGACCTTTATCTGACGCTGGCGAGCGATCTGGGATAAGACAATCTGCTCTTTCAATAGCTCCACGGCCGTTTTCCGCCCGATAGCTTCGGTCCACTCGGCCTCGCTCATCCCCAATTCAGACAGCATTTGCTCAAAAGTACGTCCCTTCTGTTTGAGCATCTCGGAATAGGAAGCCCGATAGTTCTCTAGTGCTTTCTCTTGGGCCGAAGCAGAAAAATCAAGCTGGATCTTCTCCAGATAGTGTTGCACTAGTTCATCGCGCAAAGCCTTCTTGTAGCGCTGATCAGCCCGCTCTTTCAGCTCTCCCTCCACTTTGGCTCGAACTTCCTCCATGGTCTGCAAGCCGAAATGACCGGCGAATACCTCATCCTCTGCCGGCAATAGCTTCTCTTTAACCTCAACTACTTCTACTTGAAAGGACACAAGCTGCTCGCGGGATACCAATTGGAACGTTTTCTCCTCGCCGGCGGATAGACCAATGAGTTGCTCGTCAAAACCCGGTAGAACTTGCTCCAAGCCTAGCTCGAAAAAGTCGGAGCGCCAGTCTTCATTCCCTTCCAGGCGCCATTTCAAGAACACCGCATCGCCGATCGCTGCCGGCTGCCCCTCCTTGGTTCGATAATCGGCGTAGCTGGAGCGCAGTCGGTAGATAGCTTCCTCCGCCTCTGCTTCCCCTACCAGAAGCGGTGGAAGGTGGAGTGGTATGCCGGCGACAGAAGGTAGTTCCACCTCGGGCCAAGGGTCGACCCACAAGGTAATGCGCAGCGGCTGCCCCTCCTCGAGGGTCTCGATTTTGGCTTGCGGGGTGAAGAGGGGTGTTACTTTCTCCTGACGATAGAACTCCTCAATGGCCTCCTCCAGCAAATGATCCACCGCTTCCTCGCGAATCTGCTCCTCGCCGATATGAGCTTTCACCAAATTCAATGGAGCTTTTCCCCGGCGGAATCCGGGAATGTTCACCCTATTCGCGTAGGACTGAGCGATCTGCTGCATCGTGGCAGCTACTTTCTCGAAAGGCACTTCCAGTTTGGCTTCAATCTGGTTGTCCTGCCGACTCGTTACGATCTCCAATTCAGACTCCTTTAATTCCCGCGGCCGAATAAACTTTGCTCGGCATCGCTTAGATAGTCCGGCTATTTTCTCAGATCAGGGGGGAATCGTCCAACACTATTGGGAGACTGGCTGAACCATTTCAGGAGATCCTCGAATGATAAAAAACAGGGGCTGCCGGGCGGCAACCCCTGCCATGGGGGAGGTGGGAAGACAGGCGATTTCTCGTTTGCCGACTTAAATATATTCCGATGGTCAACCCTTGTCAAGGGGTTTTGGAAGGAAAACGTCCGTCTTTTTTCGTCAGCGATGCTCGTCTGCAGTCGACCTGTGTGGACAAAAGAGAGATCGTCCCAAGGTTGGCTGGTAAGCCGTCCAGCGATCTCCCGGAGGGGTCTGGCCGACTAACTCCCGAAAACGCTGTACCTGGGCGTCGAGATTGTCAGCCTGGTGCAAGGCGATCGCCTCGGGGGTCATCGGCAGGACAGGAGAGCCATTTTCCCGCGTACCGTGATGGCTGAGGATGAGGTGGTCCAAGTGCAAAACCAGCTCAGGCGAGAAATCCGGGATCGCCGCAACAAAGGTCATCACCAGCTGCTCCCCCAGGATGATATGATCCAGTAATCGTCCGGCGTCGCTGATGCGAAAGGCTAGCCCTTGCGGCAGGTAGGTTTCCACTTTTCCCACATCGTGGAGCAAAGCCCCAGTGATCAGCAAATCCCGGTCCATCCCGGGATGATCGGCCATGGTCGTCTCTAATAGCCGTAATACGGCGAGGGTGTGGTCAAGCAAACCTCCGTTATAAGCATGGTGAATACGCATCGCGGCAGGAGCCCTAAGGAAGCGGGCAAGGAAGATGGGATCACTGAAAAACGCTGCCAACAGAGCAGCCAGGTGCGGCTGTCGAACCGCTTTCACCCAATCCGCCAGGGCCAACCGCTGTGCTTCCGAATCCTTTCCGCGCCTGGGTTGAAGCTCGTCTTCCGGATATTCCCCGGGCTTGGCTGGACGTAGGTTTTGGATCTTCACCTGCAGCTCTTCCTGGTAACGCAGGGTAGTTCCTTGCACCACTAACGGCGTCCCCACCGGGCAAGTCTCCAGCACTTCCACGTTAGCATCCCAGAGGCGAGCGGTAATTTGACCACTGGCATCCCCCAGGATCAAGTGAAGATATTTTCCAGGTTTCCCGGAGAGAGGTCGCAACTCTACTTCATGAACTACGAAACAGCTACTCACCGGGATGTCGTGATTGAGTTCAGAGATCATCTGCTTCGGCAACGTTTCACCTTTCTATCTGCGACGGCATTCCCTCGCTGGAAACCGCGCGGTGTAAAGAAAAAGTGGTGCGAAGGACGGGAGTCGAACCCGTATGGTATGAACCACTGGATCCTAAGTCCAGCGCGTCTGCCAATTCCGCCACCTTCGCGCGTCAGCGGAACGATAAGTCAAACCCGCTTACTTGTCCACTTCCAGGATGCCCACACCACGAACCGCCCGGGCATGGATCACCCGGCGGCGGATTTCTTCCAGCATCCGGTAGGGACGGCGAATCCCATCGACCCTGACATCAGGAACCAAGCGCTCGCTGGAAAGGATCTGCAGGTCGCCGACATCGAAGATACGGTCGAGAAAGGATTGGTCCACTCCCATATCACGAACGCGCATCAGTTCCAGGTAATCGATTTTACGGGCGATGAAGCCTCGTTGGCGAATGAAGCGCTGGGTAGTCAGTCGATAATAGCTGCCTAAAACGTAATAGAAAATCGTTAGCACGAGGAAAGCGCCGACCAGGAAGAGAGCCAGGGCGATCCACCCCCAGATGGTGTACCAAATCGGCTGGTTTGCCTTGAAAAAGGCAGCCAAACCGTCGGCAAGTGGCACCCGGTAAATGAGGACAACCAAACCAAGAACGAAGAAGAGAGCAGCTAGGAACCATTGGGCGATGAATTCTAAAAGTGAGCGGCGCCCGTGCCAAACAAACTCTTCCTTCTCCTCGATGATCCCGCTGGGCCGCGGACCCAACATCTGCTTGGAACGCTCGCCAGAGGGCGGAATGAGCTCGCTTTGGGGAACCTCCTTCTCCTTGCGGTCGAAGAAGTTAGGTTCTCGCTCGCCGCCAGACTCCACAGCAGCCAGTGTCAACAGACTCTTCTGGCCAACTGCAGCTTCCCCATCGGGGGTTGCTGAGGCGACAGGCTCGGCCGGGGCAGCCGAGGCAGACACATCTGTCGATTGTTGGACCTCGGAAGTCAGCGCTGTTCCTTCCGCTTCCGCCTGAAAGCCGGTGATGGTTTGCCCGCACTTCCAACAAAATTTGTCCCCCTTATGCAAGGAGCTGCCACAGTATGTACAGTTCATCATGCCTCCTTCTTCTTCATGATTGGTTCGCTTATCCCTTCTCTACCGTGAAAACACTTACGGAGTCTGCCGAATCGGGGTGAGGAAAGCTAGATAGAGGAAGCCGGTTTTCCCCTCCACTCGAACACTAGCCCACTCTCCTTCCTGCCAAAGGAGTTCGACTTCAGTGCCATGGAGAAATCGGCCGATCACCTCGTATTGCTCTCCCGGCCCTTCCCGCAGATTGGCGGCCGTGCTGCTGATAAAACGCAACGCTTTGCTGGGAGTTGCCGTTTGGCTGGGAAGGGTTGGAATGGGGGAAACGGAAAGGGTCGGGTTTGTGGGCGCCATCGGAGTTCCGTTGTCACCTGGCAAAGGAGAGGAGAAGGGCGGTGTACAACCTCCTGCAAAGACGATCACCGCCAAGACCAAAACCCAATCTAGCCATCGAATGCGCCTAAGCACAACTTCATCTTACTTCCTTTTTGCTCTTTCGGGCAGGGTCTGGCCATCTCGAATGGGTCTAATTGGATAGAACCTTGGCCAATGCAAGCAAGGCCGGGTCCAATTCCTTTCGTCGGAAAGCGACCTCTTCCAATGAAGTGGTCTTCACGTCATTGCCCTGCAGGCCCACCAACACTCCGTTCTCGCCTCGCTCCAAAGCTGCGGTAGCGCCGGCCGCCAGTCGCGTCGCCAGCAAGCGGTCAAAGGCTCCCGGCGAACCCCCTCGCTGAACATGTCCGATGATCGTCACCCTGAGATCGTAGCCTAGGCGGTCGCGGTGCCTCTGGAAGTACTGAGCCAGCAGTCCGGCATTATAGGTGGCGCCTTCTGCCACCACCACCAGCGCATGAGACTTGCCGCGCTGGTAGGATTGGCGGATCTCGTCGGCAAGATCTTCCGGGTCGATCTCCACTTCCGGCAGAACAATCGCTTCAGCCCCGCCGATGATCCCGGCAACGAGAGCCAGGTAGCCAAATTCCCGCCCCATCACCTCCACCAGGAAAGCGCGGTGGTGTGAGGAGGCTGTTACTTTGAGACGGTCGATGGCCTCCAGGGCAATATTGAGGGCGGTATCCACCCCGATCGTCAAGTCCGAACCATAGAGGTCGTTGTCGATCGTGGAAGCCACTCCGACTACTGGAAACCCCATCCGAAAGAGTTCCAGAGATCCGGTTTGAGAACCGTTCCCGCCGATTACCACCAAGGCTTCGATGCCGATGGAGGCAAGGTTCTCCAATGCTTTTCGCCGGCTGCTCTCCTCTTTGAATTCAGGGCAACGAGCGCTCCCGAGGATGGTTCCACCCTGTTGGAGAATGCCACCCACATCACGCAAACCAAGGGGTACACATTCACTTTCGATCAACCCCCTGTAACCATGTCGAATGCCGAAGACTTCCCACCCTCGGTCAATACCGGTTCGCACCACGGCACGAATGGCCGCATTCATCCCGGGAGCATCCCCCCCGCTAGTCAGAACAGCGATTCGTTTCATTGTACCCTCCTCCTCTTTAGGCCTCATAGATTGCCCAAAATATCTCGTCAAGGGCAAGGCAGCTAAACCAGTGACGGTAGCTTTTTATTAATGATCAAACGCCTGATTCAGCGGAAGTAGATCAGCGCATGTTCAATTTCTCGGCTTATTGTTTCTCCAAATATTGTTTCTCCAAATATTGCTGCCCTAACCTGTCAGCGATGATCTGCCAATGGGCTTGCCAAGTTTCCTGGGTGTAACCGCGCGGGATACGCATTCGCATGATGCTCCCGTTCGACATGGGGGTTCGGCCGAAGAGCTCGTCCAGCGTAATGCCGAAGTATTCGGCCAAGCCACGGACAAGTCCGGCTTGAGAGCAGTTCTCCCATTGATGATGTGATCGAGTTTGAACGGGCTTCCCTCCAAATCTCGGGGCACTTGTCTTGAGACCAAAGCTCGTCGCTTCATGAGGAAATGAATGCGATTGCCCATTTCAATATCGATCTCTCTCATCATCACCTCCTGCTTATTGTATGTCATGGGCATCAAGTTGTCATACCAGCAATGGCTCGTTCCTGCTGATGGAGAGCCAAAGAATAAAGCGTTGAAGGGAAAAAAGTACACTCTTTGTTCAACGAAAAGGAAGTGGTAAAAACCAAACCAGAAATACTTCGGAAGTGTTTTCATCTGGTGGATCGCACAGGACTCGAACCTGTAACCCTCTGATTAAGAGTCAGATGCTCTACCAATTGAGCTAGCGATCCACGGCCCGAAACGATAGCACACCCTCCCTTGAAAGGCAAAGTGGAAGGCAGCTCCCTACCAAGCCATGACAACTCTTAAGGGTGGACAAATCGCCTTCTTTGCAGCTCGATGTCTCTACAGCCAAGACCTTCTTTTCCCTCACGGCTTAACAGTTCTCCCACTCGATTAAAACCCTGCGCATGTTGTTTCTGTTGTATCATAATAACCGGAGGAGAAAACCGTGCCGGAGATCCTGATCAGCCCATTAGAAGCCCACCAGGCCGACATTCTGGGAAGAGTTCTGGCAGAATCATTCAGCCAGGATGATTCCTTGCGCTGCTTCGTTGCTTGCCGGCCGGAGCAGTTCCCAGCTTACTTTTCCTGGGCAGCCGGCTTCTTCCTGTCCAGCGGCCGCTACTACGCCTGGGGTGCTGCCAAAGGAGAGCAGTGGGCCGGCGCAGCCCTCTGCATCCCTTCCCGTTGGAGCGCACCGCTCTCCCTACTGTGGCGAAATCTCACCCGTGCCTGGCAGATCAACCGCTGGAACAGCCTGCGCATGGGTTGGAATATGCTGCGCTATGCCTTCCTGGCTGGTTATGGCCAAGAAGCCCTCTCGCTGACCTTTCTCGGGGTGCTACCCGCTTACCGCGGGGAAGGTATCGGCCGAAAGCTGCTGAGGCAAGTGCTGGCTGCCTCACCCTTCCCAGCCGTTCAATTGGAGGTGGAAACCGACAATCAAGCGGCCATCTCCCTTTATGCATCAGAAGGTTTTCAGGTTATTCGCCGTTTTCACGTGGCCGGCATGAAGATGCAGGTAATGCGCTGGGATCGGCTGAAAAACACGCTGCAAGAGGCGCTAAGCCGTTGACAGGAAAGACCTGGAGCCCGTACAGTTGTAACGGAAAGGAGGCTTGGGGGAGTTTCCCCCCAACAACCCGCGCACGCCAAAGCGGAGCGGGAAGCGGGCACAAGGAGAAGGTGCCTGAGCGGGATAGTAATCATGGTTTTTCGATGGAATTCAGGATCATGACCAAGCAGTGGAAGGTCTTCTTTCCCACACTTGGCAACACAGTAAGGAGGCAGCTATGAATGTTGCGTTGAAAAAAACACCAGAACGTCCCCTCATCATTTCCATCATTTGCATCCTCGGTTTCATCTTGTACGCCATTGTCTTTATTCTTGGTCTGATCGCTTTTATTGGGCTGGCCAGCCTCTTCGGGATGGAGCTTATTTGGATCGGGCTCCTCTCTCTCATCCTCACGCTGGTCTTTTTCTGGCCCTTGATCGGCTACTGGAATATGCGCAAATGGGGACCCATCATGTTTACTGTGCTGGTCATCCTCTCTATCATCCTGGAGCTGGTTGGCGGATCTTTTTTGACCACTTGGGACAGCATTATTAGTTTGATCATCAACATCGTGGTAATTGTTGTCGGCTTCCTCTATTACAACAAAATGGCCTAGTAGCGAAGTTTGCAAGCAAATGGCCGGCATCTAGATGCTGGCCATTTGCTTTGCCGGCTGCTGCCTTCCCTTTCCCTTATTCAGGGTAATTCCAGAACGAGAGCTCCGAGAGGGTCAGCAGAATGTATTTTCGAAAAGTCATCGAAGTCAAAACTGAAGAATTCTGAAGGAGGAATCAATCGTGAACAGTGCATTGAAACCAGAACGTCCCCTCATCATAACCATCATTTGCATCCTCGGCTTCATCGGCGCCGCTGTTGGCTTTTTGGTCGGCATCATCGCCTTGATCGGCGGCAGCCTTATCTTGGGTGGCTTCGGAATGATCCTGGGGATCCTTATCCTGGCCATCATGCTCCTCAACTTCTGGCCTCTGATTGGCCTCTGGAACATGCAAAAGTGGGGCGTGATCTGGTACACCGTGCTGGCAGTGATCTCTTTGGTCTTCTCCCTGATCAATGGCACTTTCAGTTGGTGGACCTTGCTGATCAACATGGCCGTGATCGCCATCTGCTTCACCTACTACAATCAGATGCAGTAACGCTCCCGAACGCCAAGAATAAAAGGCAAGGCGCGCCTACTTCGTTCTATTTCTTTGCTGCAGATTGAGCGCACTTCGACGAGATGCCACAATGGGGTGGTGAAGCCTCGATTCCTGCCCATGAGAACCAGGAACGTTCTCCCACCTCCCGGAGAGCATTATTTTGGCTAGAAGAGTCAGTCGCTGGGCTCGTTTCAGCTTTATCGTGCTGGCCGCCGCCCTCGCTGTTTTTCTCCAGCCGCTCCCCTGCCAGGAGTATCCTTGTGATCGCCTAAACCCCCGCATGGAAGTCCTGCGCTTCCTTGAGGCCAGCGATGTAGGCCCTGGGATTCTGCTCCTCCACGTAGAAGAGGCCATCCGACTGCCCCCTCGCATCCTCAAAGTGACGGCTGACTTCATGACCATCAGGGCTGGACACCCTTTGGATAAGGAATCGCTCCCGGCTATTGAAAACCACCGCGTAGTCATTGTTTTCGATGCTGACCCGTCTCCCCTGCAAACCAGCCCGGGAGAAATCGGGTCTCCCCTTCCAGCGCTGCCGGTGGTTCTCTACGCTGGCGACACCCACGTCCCACCGATGGGAAAAACGGTAGCTGAACTCTCCTGGGACTACCGCACGGGTGCGCACATCCTGCCCGATTCGGACCTGGACCGTTCTGCTGCCCAGCGGCAGCACCGCTTCGAAGGTCAGATCTACCGCCCTGTGCAGCTAGCCGGAACGCCGGAGGCCTCTGAATATGGACCGCTTCTTCTTCTTGGCGCTGTCGGAGGACGCGAGGTTTTCACCACCCTCTCCCCTACTGCGCCACTCATCATCCCCGAAGATGGCGCCTTTTGGCCCTGGCTGCCGGTCTCACCCTGACGCGAAACACCCTACACCCGAACTGTTGCGCCATCCTGCTGCTTGTTCATCCTCAGCATGTAGAATAGAGAGACTATGAGCCACCTTCAGCTACCGGAAGAGCTTTCCTTCACACCGCTCGAGGACATGCCTATCGTCGAGCCTTACCGGGACGAAGAACTATTGGCCGATGCGCTGTCCATCTGGCTGGGCTGCCGGCCGGAACCCCCATCATCGCTTCCTTCCTTCTCCACTGCCGGCGCCTCGAAGAGAGAGAGGGTCTTGGAGGATTACCTGGCCAGCCTTGCCAGGGAAGCCAAGCGCCTGCCGCGAAGTGAAGAAGAACAGCAGGGTACGCTTGACCGCCTTTTCCAGGGATTCTCCCGCTTGGCTCTCTCCGCTCTTGGCTGGGAGCAACGCCAACTCGATTATGTGCAAGCTCAGGGGTTCATCGATATTGGCCTGCAGTTTTCCCGGGAAGCCCGGCGCACTTCCCCGGGCATTGCCGGGGCGGAGATCTTCCAGGCTGGGCGCAATATCTGGGCGATGAATAGCCTGCAAGCCTTGTTGGGTCAATCGGTGGCCTTGACGCCGGCCGTCTTCTCCTACAGCATGCTCTACCCCGCCACCGATAACCTGCTGGACGACCCCAAGCGCCTTTCCCTGGCCAAGCGAGCTTTTCAAGAACGCTTTCGCCGGCGCTTGGAGGGAGCCTCAACCACGCCCGTTGATAATGAGGAAAAACACATCTTCAACCTGGTCAAAGGGATTGAGGGACAGTACCCTCGCCCCCTCTACCCCCAGGTTTTTTCCAGCCTCCTATTGATCCATCGCAGGCAAGGAGAGAGCATCCGCCTCCAATCGGGTCAGCCCTTACCAGAACCAGAGGTGCTTTCCCTCAGCCTGGGGAAGGGCGGGGCATCCGTACTGGCGGATGGGATCTTGGTGGCAGGCGCCCTTTCACCTGACTGGGAGAGACTAACCTACCGGCTGGGGAGCTACCTGCAGCTTTTGGATGATTTGGAAGATTTAACCGAGGACCGGCGTGGAAGACGCGCAACGGTCTTTACGCTGGCCGCGGCCAAGGGTTCAATGGATCCATATTCTGGAAAGCTTCTGGCTTTTGGGGGCCTTATCGCGGAAGAGATGGAGCGATTGGCTGCGCCTTCAGCCCGCCCGCTGCAAGAGTTGATGGCGATGACACTCCCGTTATTGGCGGCTAATGCCGCGGGTTCTGCCGAGCGAAGCCATTCGCCGGCTTTCCTGCACCGCTTGGAGGCAACTGTTCCTTTTCGTTTTACCACTCTGCGAAAGATGGGATCCCGGTTGAAGAGCCTGCGCGGCTCGCTCTTCCGCCTCATTGAGGCGTTGTCTGCTTCTTAGGGGATCTCAAGGCATGGACAAAGCTGACAAATCAATCCGGTTCTGCCCTTGTCCAATACCGATCTATCCATCCATCGGTATTTTTCTAGAGAGAATCCTGACAAGAACTCGAATTGATTGCCGAGGGCGTGGGATCATCTTCCGGGAAACGGCGGATGTGGTACTCACCTCATTCGGGGAGCGCCCTGGCAAGAAACCAGGGCGCTTTTCCTTGCAGGGTCGTTGGCGCTCCCAGCAGGAGTCGAACCCGCAACCTACAGATCCGAAGTCTGTCGCTCTATCCAGTTGAGCTATGGGAGCGGACCAGCCCGATTATGGCAGGGTTTCCCCCTTTCGCCAATGATTGGCTTCACTCGGAAACCACGCCGTGCGGAGGCACTTTCTATTGGCAGAGAGGAACTGCGCTTGTATTATGAGAGCCTGCAGTATCAGGTGCTGCTAACCAACCGGCAGGGGTCGGCCTGATTCCTCTGCTTTCTCTTGAGCGGATAATGGTTTGAGGCAAATGGACAAGCCATGCACCCTCACGCCAGAACGGAAGAAAGGAATCTGATCATGGAGAGTCCATTGAAAAAACAAAAGAGTCCTCTGCGCACCACTTTCTGCGTAGTGTTGACCATCCTCGCCATCCTGGTAACTACCCTGGGGGCGACCAATCTTTGGGCGGGATCGATCCTTTTTAAGACCGACCGCTTCATCTCCGTCGTTTCGCCGGTTGCCCGCGACCCACAAGTGATCGCAGCGGCCGGTGATGTCATCAGCCGCCAGATCGATGATGCCTTGCGTTTGCAGCAGCGATTGGCCGGCTTTCTGCCGGACGACCTCGATTTCCTGGCTGCTCCAGCCTCCAACCTGGTGCGAGGCTATATCCAAGATTTGCTGCAGGAGATCCTCGCCAGCGAGACGGTGTCCAACCTGACCCTCGAGGCGATCCGCCTGGCCCACCAAGCCGCCATGGCTGTGCTGCGCGGCGAAGTGCAGGGGACCGTCTCCATCAGCGATGGGCAGGTCGTCTTGAACCTCTTCCAACCGGTGGTGGCTGCGCTGCGGGAATTGCAGAAGGCGGGGCTCTTGACCGAGAGCATCCAGTTGCCTCCTCCCGGGCAGGTGGTAGATCCCGAGCAGGCCCGTCAGGCACTTCAATCGGCCCTGGGGGTTTCCTTGGAACCTGGCTTCGGCACCATCCCCCTCTTCCGCTCCGAACTGATAGTCCAGGCTCAGCAAGCCTATTCGCTATTCAACCAGTTGTCCGTAGCTCTCATCGCCTTGGCCGCCCTCCTGCTGGTGGGAGCTTTCCTCCTTGCCCGGCGCCGTTGGCTGGTGGGAATTATCTTCGGCGCTGCCCTGGCCTCCTGCATGGGGATCCTCTATGGGGTGGCAATAAGCCAAGTGAACGGACTCATCGCCTCATTGCCCGGACAGAACGGCCGCCAGATCGTGCAGGCCGCCTTGACCACGGTGTTGGCCGATTTCCTGGTTTTTGTCTGGTGGATGGTGGCGGCAGGATTGGTCGTCGCCCTCATTTCCGGCATCCTCGGCTGGGTGTGGCACCGGCGAGCCGTTGCCCAGCCGCTTGTCGAGACCGGCTCCAAGTCGTAGCCGCAAGGTCAACTGCCTTGGGCAATCCGTCAAAACTGCGTGTTGTCCTGAATTAAGGCACGGGGACTTGGTTCGGTGCGATTTCCCAGGCCCAGGTGAATTGACCTGCCAGGACGCGCAGCAGGGTCACGCTCTTGGAGGGAATGCGGCTGCCGGATGGGTAGCTGATCGTGCCAGTCACTCCTTCCAACCCCTGCGTTGCTGCAAGAGCGGCCAGCAGCGGGTGGGCCTGATCCGTGCCAGCTCGACGGAGGGCATCAGCCAACAGCTTGACGGTGTCGTACCCCAGGCCGGCGAAGGCGTTCTCCGGGTCGTGCCCGAACATCGTCCGATAATCCATGACGAAGGTCCGGGTTGACTCCCGGATAGAGCCCATCTTCAGGTAGCCGTGGGTAGTGCAATAGGTATCCTCAGCCGCCGCTCCTCCCACCGCTGTCAGTTGAGTGGAATCGAAGCTGTCTCCGCCCATTGCGGGCTGGTTGAATCCGGCTTGTGCGAGAAGATCGATCACCAAACCGGCGTCTTGTGGTCCACAAGCGATGTAGAGAAGATCGGGGGGATTGGTCAGTGCCTTCAACTTATCAATTTGAAGCCTAAAATCCTGATTGCCGCTGGAAAAGGAATCTTCCAGAAGGATTTGTCCTCCCAACTGGAGAAAGCTCTCCTTAAAATAGCCAGCCAATAGCCGGGTGTATTCCATACCGCTATCCACCAGCAGATAGACGTTGCGAGCGTTCAGCCGGTTGTAGGCGTACTCCGCCCCGGCGGCGGCCTGGGTGTTGTCTCCGAAGCAAGCCAGGAAAAGAATGCCGGGGACTTGGGCGGGCAACTTCGGTGAACTGGCGCCGCTGGTGACGAAAGGAATCCCAGCTTTGAGCACAGCAGGGGCTGCAGCCAAAACCTGGTCGGTGTCCGAGAAACCGATCAGAGCCGCAACCCGGTCCACCTCGACCAATTTGGCGGCAGCCTGACGGATTGTATCGGCGTCAGTCTTGCCATCGTAGAGGACCAGTTCCAAGGTACGCCCCAAAACCCCGCCGGCGGCATTGATCTGCTTGATAGCAAGTTGGGCGCCATTGGCTGAAGGGACATCCAGGGCTGCCTGAGCTCCGGTCAGATTATAGATGGCCCCTACCTTGATCGGGGCTGCAGAGCTTGGCGGTGCTGAGCTGCTGCAGGAGAATGAGGTCAAAAATATAAGCAAGACGGCCAGCAGTAGAAAGGTTTTTCTCATCATCTTCGGAGCCTCCTTTTTCTATCCTCTTTTCATATCCTTTTCAGATCTAATCAGTGCCAACCGGAGCAATCCGCAGGGTGTGCAGAGCCTTTTCGCGGTTGGGCCAATAGCGCAGCAGTTGTTCTTCCCGGTTCTCCTCCCAGCGGCCGTCGCTGACCTGGATCCGCGCTCCATGGGGGAAATGACGGCGGGGAAGGAAGATCTCGGTGGGGGCGGTGACCGCGGGGTCGTGGCGAAATGAGAAAAAGAAACGGTGGTGGCGGATATCGAAGCGGAAAGAGATGGTTTCCCCGGCTACCGCTCGCGGAAAGGGCCGAACAAAGGCGTCCAAGGCCCGGCCGCCCGAGTCAAGGTCACGCGGATCCTCCTGTTGGTCCAAACTGAAAAGAGAGAAATCCTCCTCGTTCCACTGGTCGCCATGCCGATTTCGGTTATCTGCCGTGTAATTCCAGATGGTGCAGTGAGCCAGCCTCTCCTCCAGCGCCTGCAGGCTGCGATCGGCAGCCCGTTCCTGCCGGCGAAAACAACCACTGGCATAGGCGCGTCCATTATCCAACGACAAGGGGATGCCGATTTCGCCAAAAAGGACGGGGATTCCTCCCCTCTGCTTGCGAGCAACTTCCTGGAAGCGGGCCAATTGATTGGTGATGGAACGGCGGACCGCCCACGATCCCAAGACAACTCGCTTTTTGAAGATGTCGATGGCCGCCCAGGGAGAAAAGTGCTGCGTAACCAAAATCGCCACATCATACCAGTGCGGGGCGAAAACCACCTCCGGGGCATCTTCCGGCCCCCACTCCAGCTCGTCTCTCCCTTCGGTGAAGGTTTCCAAAAAGATCAACGCCTGGGGGTGGACCTGGCGAATGGCATGGGCAAAGCGGTTGGCGAAAGGCTTGTAGTAGTCCCGGGTAAATTGCACCGGACGATCGCCGACCCGGGAAAAATGACCCGGAGCCAGCAAACGCGGCTGCCCTTTGCCATCCAGATCCCAGATCCCGTTCACTTTCCAGGGGCAATCGAAACCCTCCCGCCAAACCCTTGCGCCTTCAACATTAACCAGTCGAGTTCCTGTTCGGTGTGGAAGTGAGCGACCTTCTGCCCACTCTTCCACTTCCTGGGGGAAACCCGCCCCCAGCAGGATGGACTGCCAGGGGGTGGGAGACGCCCCCTTGCGAAGAACTCCCCTGGCTTGCCGCAAATCCTTCGCTCCGATCCAACCCCGTCCCGGCTCGTTCATCGTGTCATATCCCAGAACGTGAGCCATCCCTCGACAGCGATCCGCCACCTGGCAGACCGATTGGATGTAATGGCGCTGGAGATACTCCTGAGCTGGCTCTCCCTCGATCCGGGTGCGAGGAGCGAAGTCGTTTCCAGCGAAGAAGAGAGTGAAGAGGGTGGCAGCCGCCAGTTTCTCAGCATTGGTTGGCCAGATCAGCCAGGGGTAGCGATCCTGAAGAGCCTGGTGGGTGACCGCCGCCCCGCTTTGATCCAGCCGAGATAGGTCGAAACCGGCCGCCTCCAAAGTCCACCCAGGCGCTCCGTCCCCACCACTGAAACGGCTCCAGACGTCCTGGTGAGGGTCGATGAAGAGCAGAAAGCCATAGGAGCCGGCTTTCTCCAGCACCGCTTGCAGGTAGTCGAGGTAGGCCTGGTCATATTGCCCCGGACCGGCGTGTTCGATGGCCTCCCAGGTCGTCAGGAAACGCAGGCAGTTGAAACCCCACTGGCGCAAGCGCTCGAAGTGCCGATCAGCCTCAGCCAAGGGAAAGGGTCGCCCTACGAAAGAGACCATGCGGTGATCATAGAATCCCTCACGCCGCCAGGTGGCGCCGTTCGGGACCATCGGCGCTTTGCTGCTGCCACCCAAGTTCACCCCGCGTAAAAGAAGGGTCCGCCCATCCTCATCGATTAGTCTGCTTCCCTCGATGCGCAACGCCAACAATCCTCCTTCCGCTAAGTCCATACTTGCAAAGAGCGTTTCCAGTCAACCCATGACAACAGCTTCAAGCTCTTTCCAACAGGACTCAGAAGAAACAAAGGAAAAAAGCGCTCACCAACGCAGAGACTTACGATTATGGTGTAGTCTTCTCGCTTACCGCTCTCCACCTGGGTAACGCTTGGGTTTCCCCCTCTTTGCTCCTTGGGGGCGAGGGCTGAAACCCCGCTGGCCGCGATCGCCAGAGCCGCCCCTGTCGCCATACCCGCCCTCAGGACTGCGACGAGGTGAGTAGGAAGGGGAGTCTTTCTCCCAGGGTCGGGAGGAAGGTTTGTTATAAGAGGGCCGCTCGCCGTAGCCGCTGCCCTGCCGATTTCCCCCCCAAGGCTCTCCGTGAGGCCGTCCTCCCTGATAGCCACTCCGTTCAGCGGGTTGGCCACTCCTGGGTGGATACCCGCGCCGCTCAGAGGGTTGGCCACTCCTGGGTGGATACCCGCGACGCTCAGATGGTTGGCCACTCCTGGGTGGGTAACCACGCCGAGATTCTCCTGGACCTTCCCGTGGGGTACGCTCCCGGTCGAAACGCGGTTGCTGTTCCGGACGATCGCTCGGTTGCAGCCGAGGCGGCGCCTTGGGAAACACAGGAGTTAGAATTTCATCAGCTTCCTCTTCTCCAATCAGGTCAGAATAGATAGGCTGGACGCGAAATTCGGGTCCTCCCTCCACTTCTTCCTTGGCCTCTTCAATGGCCTCATCCGCAGCCTGGCGGGTGGAGAAAAGACCGAAAAGGACAGTTCCTACCGTGCCGGCCACCGTCACCAGGTACACTTTACGCAACATCAACAACTCCTTTCTGCTGGGCGTTCGCGCCACAGCGTGCAAGATCTCCTTGAATGCGATTCATCGACAATGAGATCGGGGAAGCACAGACTCCATCTATCCAGTGTTGACGCTTCGGTTTCAGCATAACGTCAAACCGTTGATGGAACAAAACTAATGCTCTTTTTCTGGAATCAAAGCGCCTTCTTCGTGCCCTTCGTTCAACCCCGGCGGTGTTTCCTCCGAAGGGTTTCCATCTTCTCCTGGGTTGCCTTAACCCGAGGACAGGAGGGGTTGCATAAACGGCGAGTTGCGAAGGAAATCAGAGGAAAGGGTGAAGTCCCCCTCCAAGAAAGGGGAAGTCATAAGAAAGTCGGATCGGTTCAAGAAATCCGATCGAGCCATAAAATCTGAGCCTGATCCTCGCTGCAGGATCGTTACTGCGGATTTTCTCTGTTGGCGTTGACGGAATAGTGGGATCATTGTCGTTCCTTCCCTATCATCATAGCAGGGAACGAGGGCGCCCAACAGGAGGTGGATGATAGTGCATTAGCAGGACAGAGAGGAGAGTATGGCGGGTCCTGGGCAGGACCCGCACAAGGAGGAAAAGGACACCTGTAATTCCAACCACTTCTCAAAAGACCCAGGGGTGGCGCGGGGCCACCCCCATCGGGTTCCCCGCGCCTAGGACGCCATCCGGGTCCTTCCCATGACAGGTGATACTGGATAAAGTGTTTCACCTGCCAAGATAGTTGTAAATCATGTAAATACCTGAGATTTGGCCATTTTTAGATAATTTCAACAAAAAAAATCATCCAAACACGCTTTTACGGCTCCGGCGGTGGAGGGGGCGGAAGAGAATCACCCGATAGTTCATTGGTCAAGTCAGAGACCTCCTGGACCTCATCGATGGTTCCATCGCTAGTGCGGTCGATCTCCAATTTGAGAGAACCGCCTTCGCCGGTCCATTGGGCGAAATAGAAATAGGCCGTGTCACCGGGAGCCAGGATGATCCCTTCGTGACCGAAGATCTGCTCTCCGCCTTGCTCGCTGATGCGATCCAGGAGAAATCCATAGGCGCCGGGTCCACTGGTACCGGCAGCCTTCATGCTGAGCCGGCCCTTCTCCATGTCGCGAGCCACTTCCAAGGTTCCGCCGCCTTGCAGGTCAAATCCTTTGATGAGGAAGGCGTAGTCAGCCTCTTTCCCTTCCATGCCAAGCACGATATCCGGAGACTCGTTGCTCGTTGTTTGATAGGAGAGGCGGGTTCCGTCAGACGAAAATACGAGGCTGTCCTTCTGCCCTGGTTCGATCTTGATGTCGCTGATCTCCAGGTCGTAACCGGGACCAATCATCGTCACCTCGCTGGTGTTGACCTCTTTTAAATTCCTTCCATCCAAAGACATGGTAAAGCTGACGTTGGTGGGCAAGTAGTAGATGGGCTCCTGGTCTGCTGCCCATACATCGACTCCCAGTTTGATGGAAGTGGCCTCCCCTCCGGGGATCTCGCGCAGAAAGCGACCGTCCACAAAACCAAGGCGGCGTCCTTGATCGTCGGTGATCAGGAAATCAGCTGCGCCATCCACCCAAATCTCGTTGTAGGATGGCTCTTCAGCCAGGGCGGGATAGATCCCCAAAGCCGATTCCCACCAATTTTGCGCTTGACCTGTTCCGGCTGAGGAAGCCAGGAAGGGAACGATCTGCTTCTCCAGGCGGACCGAGGTGGGGACGATCTCCAAGGTCTTCGTTGTGGCGTCCCCGGTGTAGGTGTTGGCCTGCTCGGCTGGGTTGGTGGAGCCCGAGTAGCTCCAGGTATTGGCGGTGCGATCAACCACAATCTCCCGTGAGGCGTTGGGATAGTTGTTGTCGTAAATCAGGATCCCTACTTTACCGTCTCCCTTGTCCTGGATTGCATAGGGGGTCACGGCATGGCCGCCGGAGCGGTCCGGCATATAGAAACCGATGGTATAGCTTTCCGCTGGTTGCCGGCCTCCCTGGAAGGCTTCGATCAACTTATCAACCACTTCACTGGGGCTGATCTCTCGCAAAACCCCCTTCGAAGCCGGCTCGGTAACCTGGGTAGCCCACCAATAAGCAATCTCCCGTTGCAGCTTTTCGTTGCCGGGAATCTGCAGGGCGTTGGTTGTCGCGGCGCCGAATTCACTGGCTTGGCTCTTGCCTAGGAAGAAAAGCAAGCTAAGGGTAGCCATCCCCTCGCAGTGTCCGCCGCCCATGGCTGCGTTGACCTCTTCCAGCCACTTCTGAGCCGGCGGGGAAAGGACTAACTTCCCCCCTTCCTTACTGGCCAGAATGCTCTCGCCAAAGAGCCTCACCAGGTCCTCCACAGCCAGGTTGGAGAATCCGGGATCCTTGCCGTAGTTCTCGAAGCTGAAGCCGTCCACCTCTGGTCGAAAGCCGGAGTCGTCGGTCGCGTCAACGACGGGGGTGGGATTTGCAGGAGGGGTCTCCGGTGATTCACCGGGGATGATGGACTTCGTTGGTTCTGGGATGGGGCTCTCGCTGAGGGTAGGCGACGGTGAGGACGGGCTTTCAACCGGGGAACCGGTGGCCGTTGGCGCTTCCTGGGCAGGTTGACTGGCACATCCAGACAGCACAAAAGCAAATACCAGCAGAAGGGTCAGCCACCCAGTTCCTTGTCTTTTCACTTGTTTCATTCGCGTTATCTCCTATTCTTTTTTGGTTGACGACACAAGCCGATCAAAGTTCCCTAGGCCTTGTCTTTGACCGGCTCCCGGGAAGCGGAGATCAGTTCCTCGCGGCGACGACGGTATTCCACGATAGGGCGGTCCGCTGGGAATAGATTCTCGCCCATCCGCAAGGCGGTCTTTTTGGGCTGTTGGGTGTTGACCACTCGGCGATCCTGCAAAGCAATCACTCGACTGAAGTATTTTCCAGTCCATGAAATGAGTTGGCGAAGGCCGGGAACACGCATTACCCTGTGGTAGAAGCGGGTATAAACGAGAGTGTTTTCCTCATCGATGGGGGTGAAAAGGAGGACGATGCGGACATCAGCGGCCAGGTAATTTTGCCAGACATTGGGGAAATAGAAGGTCAAGCGGGGCAACCCCTCTGGTGGACCCATCTCCTCGGCTTTTCTGGCCAATGAACCATCCTCCAGGCGGGCATAGGTCCAGATCTGCAGATGATCGCCCTCCCAGCGCACGATCGGTCCATCGATCGTGGTGCGATGTCCACGGCCGATGGTGTTGTAATGAACGAAAGGAACATGGGCTGCATCGAGCTGGTTCTCGATGCAGCGCGAGTAGTGAACCCCCCAGTGGCTGGGAAAAGTGGAGTAGGCGAAGGAGTCGTCTATATCCGGCACGAAAGGGAGAGGGGGGTATTCCGCCCTTGGCACCCCATTCCATACCCAAATCAGGTGGTGCGCTTCCCGCACTGGAAAAACCTGTACTCGGAAGTTGGGCGGTACCGGGGCGCTTCGTCCGTTGGCCGGAATCAAGCGACAAGCTCCGCTGGGGTCATATTCCAAGGCATGGAAGGGACAAGCAACATGATCGCCTTGCACTTTCCCCAACGAAAGAGCCGCCCCACGATGGGCGCAGAAGTCGCGGGCGCAGGCTACCTCTCCGGTTGAAGTTCGCCAGAAGACCAGCTTTTCTCCCAACCTGGTGACTCCGACCAGCGTCCCGGCAGGAACCTCCTTGCTCTCTAAGACTGCGTACCACTGGTTCGAGATCATCGCGTCTCCTCCGTTTTGACGATTTAGTTCCAAAGCTTCTTGATTATACCCTCCAGTTGGCCAGAGGATGGCCAATCGCTACAATCGGGGAATGACAAATCAACCGTTTTTGCAGTTAACTACCGTCCGCAGAAGTGTTCGCCGCTACCAGCCCCTTCCAGTGCCCCGCCAAATCCTGGAGCGCTGCCTTGAGGCCGCTCGTCTGGCCCCTTCGGCCATGAATGCACAACCCTGTTCCTATATCGTCGTTGACGATCCGGCTCTTCGCGATGCCATCGCTCGCTTCACCTTCAACTCGGTTGTCTCCTTCAACCGCTGGACCCTCTCCGCTCCCGCTTTCCTGGTGATGCTCAACCGGTCATCCTCCCTGGCCAAGGTTGGTGCAACCCTGCAAGGTCGCTCCTGGCAGCAGGTTGATACGGGACTGGCTGCAGCCCACTTCTGCTTGCAGGCGGCGGAAGAGGGCTTGGGGACCTGCATCCTGGGATGGTTCAACGAACGAGGGATCAAAGGCCTTTTGGGCATCCAGCGAGACTATCGAGTCGCGCTGTTGGTGACCGTGGGGTATTCCGCAGAGGAAACCAGCGTAAAAGAAAGAAAACCGTTGTCGGCCATTCTCCGTTACAACCGCGAGAGCTTGTGAACCAGTGCCGGCACAGCTTGATTATCCCAGATCAACCCCTCCCTGACTCTTATCCAGTAGATGGTCTGATCTGGCTGAGACACCGTTCTTTTTTTTCTGACGAAGGAGGCCATTTGCCCAGTGGTCTTGTATAATGTGGCCATCTCACCGCCATTGCGGGCGCAGATCGGAAGGAGCAAGAAATATGTCGATCTTCAAGAAGCTGACAGAAAAACCGGGTGAGTTGCTGGAGATCAACCGGCTGAACAAGCAGATCAGTGCCGAGGAAGAGAAGGTGCAAGAAGCCCTTCTCACGATGGGGAAATTCATCTTTGAGGCCCAAGGCAAGGGAGAGTCGATCCCGCCGGAGTTAGTAGAACCCTGCGTGAAGGTAAAAGCAGCCCGCGCCAAGGTGGAGGAGCTGCGGGTTCAGGTGTTGAAGCTGCGCGACAAGAAACAATGCCCCCAGTGCGGCACCGAATTGGAATTGACCCAGCCTTTCTGTTCGAAATGCGGGGCCAAACAGGAGATGCCGGCAGCCGTCAGCTCAAGCGTGGCGGCCAAGCGGAAATGCAGCAACTGTGGAGCTGAACTGACCCCAACACAGGTGTTCTGCTCGGGTTGCGGCGCCAAACAAGAGCTGCCTGCCGAACCGAAACCGGCCGAGGGGATCAAGAAATGCACCAGTTGCGGTACCGATCTCCCCGCTGGGCAGGCCTTCTGTTCCGGCTGTGGAGCGAAGCAATAAAAAGGCGATCGGTTTATTCCGGTTAGCTTTCCATTCCCTCCAGGCTAAGGGGCGGCGCAATGGCCGCCCCTTTTGCCGAATCAAGACCACAAAGAGGAGAAAACCGGGACGCTGCGAGATCAGAGAGCAGATGTGAGATGAGAATCCTCGGAGCTGCCATCGAAAACGATGTGCATGTGGCCGGCCTGGTGCATTTCCTGCGCCTGGCGGAAGAGGCCGGGCATGTAACAATCAACCTCGGGCCTACCGTTCCCATCGGCAAAGTGCTGCAGGAGGCCAAGCGGCAAGAGGCCCGGATGATTGCCCTCAGCTACCGGCTGACCTCCTCCGTGGCGGAAGAGATCTTCCGGCGCCTGAAGCAGGAGATCCTGGAGCTGCACTTGGAGGACCGCATCTTCGTCTTCGGCGGGACACCCCCGGTGGCCGAGGAGGCACGGCGCTCCGGCCTCTTCCAGGCGGTCTTCTCCGGCCATGAGCCGGTCGATGTGATTCAGACCTTTCTCCGCGGCGGTCCTGCCGCTGGGAACATCGAGATCCTTCCGCAGACCCTGGCTGAACGGGTAGCAGCCCGTTCTCCGGTTCCCCTTCTGCGCCATCACTTCGGCTTGCCAAGCTTGGAGGACACTGTGGAAGGCTCCCGGCGCATCGCCGAGTCAGGCCTCCTCGATATCCTCTCCCTGGGACCGGACCAGAACGCCCAGGAATCTTTCTTCCGCCCCCAGGAGATGGACCCGGCCCGAGACGGTGCAGGCGGCGTTCCCCTTCGCCGGGAGGAAGACCTGGAACGCATCTATGGCGCCACCCGCTGCGGCAATTATCCCTTGCTGCGCTGCTATGCCGGGACGCGCGACCTGGTGCGCTGGGGCGAAATGCTGGGGCGAACGATCCACAATGCCTGGGGAGCCGTCCCCATCTTCTGGTATTCCCAACTGGACGCGCGCTCCCAGCGGCCGCTGCAACAAGCGATCGAAGAGAACCTGGAAGCGATGCGCTGGTACGCCACGCATAAGGTTCCCCTGGAGATCAACGATGTCCATCAGTGGTCGCTGCGCTATGCCCCGGACGCCGTCGCCGTCGCCGATGCCTACCTGTGCGCGCATGTCGCTCATCAACTGGGGGTGCAGTCCTACGTCGCCCAGTATATGTTCAACACCCCGCCCGAGACCGATCCCATCCACGACCTCGGCAAAATGCTGGCCCAGAAGGAGATGGTGGAATCCTTCCGAGACGATCTGTTCCAGCCCTTGCACATGATCCGCGCCGGACTGATGCAATTCTCCGCCAACCCATCCATCGCCAAAGGGCAACTGGCCGCCTCCACCGCTATCGGTTTGGAGTTGGAACCGCAGATCGTCCATGTCGTTGGCTATTGCGAGGCGGACCATGCCATCCAGCCGGAAGAGCTGATCGAGAGCCTTCAGATCGCTCAGGGCGTCTGGCGCACCCTGGCTGAAGGCCGCCCCCGGCTGGCTGCCGACCGTAGGGTGCAGCGCCGGCGCGGAGAGCTCCTGCGGGAGGCTCGCTTGATCCTGGAAGGGATCCGTGAACTGGGACGCTCCTCCCCGGATCCCTTCCTCGATCCGCAGGTCCTGGTCTTGGCCGTCGAGAGGGGTTTGCTCTTTGCTCCTCACGTTCTTCACGAGAAGTACCGCCAGGACCGTTGGATCACTACCACGGCTGGAGGTTGCTGCCGCTCAGCCCGGGCGGACAGCGGGAAATTGCTGCCGGAGAGCGAGCGGGTCGGAGAATCTTTAGCGCCGCCCTCTATGCCAATCCCACCCTAGACGGACCATCCTTCCCCCGATCGGAATCAGAGGCGCGGTACTTGTAGCGAGTTGCGCAAGCGCTCCAGTTCCCCGCGGTCTCGTTGCTCCCCTTGGAAGGAGATCAGCAGCCAAGAAAGAAGAGCCATCCCCACCGCATTGACCACCATCATCGGCAGGGCAATCTGTCCCACCAGGGCCAAGGCTTGGTCATAGGGGAGGGCGATGATTAGGATCAGAGCCATGTGCAGGCCTTCCATCAGGACAGCGAAGAGAACGGCCCGACCCACCCCGATGAATTGTCGCTTGGCGGCTAACCAAATCAATCCACCGATCAAACCGGCCAGCAAAGTGGCCAAGGGGCAGGCAACTCCGGTCAGACCGTCGAGCGTAAAGCGGTGAATTGCTCCGATCAGACCGGCTCCTATGCCGATCACCGGACCTCCCACCAGACCGGCGAACATCGGCGCCAAGTCGCGGAAGTTAGCGATCGCTCCCAGCACGGGGATGCCGGCGATAGTGCCATAGATAGCCAGCGCACCGAAGCAGACGATCAATGCCGTTGTGTTCAAAAGCGTGAACCGGCGCTGCAGCACCTGACGGAAGAAAGGGGTGCGGCTGACCAGGTAAACCACCACCAGTACCACACACAGCCTCTCCAAAAGGATGAGAAGACTTTCCCAGATGGTCATCGCCGTCGCTTCATCGCCGAACCTACCTCCACCTTCATCCTTCTTTCTGTGCTCATCTTGCTCTTTTCCTCTCAGTTACTTCTCAAGTGGAACTACGCTCACGGTTCTTTTTTTTGCTGCAACCAGAAAGTTGACCGGAGGCTTGCCTATCGGAAATCCATTTTATGCTGATCGCCACTCTCCGGCTAGATGCCGCGTGATGGAATATTGGCTAGAATGAGGAAGAATCCTTTGGAGGTGTACGATGAACTTAACCACAAATACGCAGAGAGAAATCACTCTGCGCCTCTCGTTCCTTGGTTGCCCGGTCGGCTCGGATCCATGCTGAATGGAAAGTTGGAAAAATGAGCAAGGGAAATAAATGCCCGAGATCGTAGATCCCAACAGCTTCCTCCCCCGTTACCACCAGTTAGCCAACATCCTGCGCGAACGAATCACCCGGGGCGAGTTGGCCGCCCACCAGCCGATCCCCTCAGAACGTCAACTGGAGACGATATACTCCGTCAGCCGGACCACCATCCGCCAGGCCATCGATCTGCTGGTGCGCCAGGGTTTCCTCTACCGGGAACACGGGCGGGGCACCTTCGTCTCGCCCCAGAAGCTGCAGAAAGGGATTTGGGAACTGACCAGCTTCACCGAGGATATGCGGCGGCGGGGCATCACCCCGGGGCAGAAAATTCTGGAAATCGGCGAGGTGAAACCGCCACCCGAGGTCAGCAGCCACCTGGAATTGCCGCCTGACTGCCAGAGAGTTCTGCGCGTCGAGCGCCTGCGCCTGGGGGACGGAGTGCCGATGGGTTTGCAGACTTCCTATTATCTGCTTCCCGAGGACCAGACCATCACCCGTGAGGAGCTGGAAGCCGCCGGCTCCATTTATATCTTGTTGCAGGAGAAGTTCCACCTGATCCCCACCGAGGCCGACGAGACCCTGGAAGTTTGCCTGGCCACACCGCGGGAAGCCACCCTGCTGCAGATCAAGCCGGGCAGCCCGCTGCTGTTGAGCGAGCGTACCACCTACTCGCAGGCCCGCCGGGTGATGGAGTTCGTCAAAATCCTCTACCGCGGCGACCGCTACCGCTACTCGGCCAAATTGACTCGATAAAAACGGAAACCTCTTGACTTGATGAAACCCCTTGTGATATGAAGGTGATAGAAATTGGTCATGTGGTCATTACCAGTTAGGATCTCCCGCAAGGAGAAAGGAAGGCGACCGTGAGCGAGATTCCGGACGCAGAGATTCAGCAAATTGTAGAGCGTGTCGTCCACCAGGCGATGGGACTCTCCAAGGCCGGGGCGATGCCTAGTGACGCACCTGTCTCCGGTTCCAATCCTCCCTCCGCCACGACCGCATCCGCGCATGGAGCTCCACTCATTGCTTCACATGCCTCCCCACCGGCCTCTGCGCATCTCAGCCCATCCCCGGTCCCCGAACCCAAAGCCTTTGGCCGTCAAGTGGTAGCCATCGGCGCAGACCATGGCGGCTTCGAGCTGAAAGAGGTTCTAAAGGGGGAACTGACAGCGATGGGCTTCGAGGCGCTCGACGTGGGCACCCAGGGCAAGGAGGCCGTCGACTACCCCGACTTCGCCCACGACGTGGCTCGCCTGGTGGCCAGCGGCAAAGCCTGGCGGGGGGTGGTAGTGGACGGGGCCGGCATCGGCAGTTGCATCGTGGCCAACAAGGTGCCCGGGATCCGCGCCGGCATGGCCTACGACCTCTCTTCAGCGATGAACAGCCGCGAGCACAATGACACCAACGTGCTGACTCTGGGCGCCGGCATGATCGGCGTCAACCTGGCCAAGCAGATCCTGAAGACCTGGCTGGCCACCATCTTCGCGGGGGGGCGCCACGCCCGCCGCATCGACAAGATCGTGGCCATCGAAAAGCAGTACCTGCGCTAGGGGGCGACATCGGATGGCAGATGTGAAGGAAGTGCAACAACTGGTAGAAGCCATCACCCGCGAGGTGCTGGTGGCCATGGCCGAGCAGCGGCAGAAGGCCTCCAACCTGGAAGGGCAGCAATGCCGCTTTGGCTGCGCTGAAGGGCTTTGCGTGAAGACTTGTTTCGACAGGGCCGGAAAGGTGGTCAGCGCCGGTGCGGAGCGCCTCACCTCCACCGTAGGGGTGATCCCCCAGGACCAGGTGCTGGCAGTGATGATCGACCACACCATGCTGAAGCCCGATGCCACCCCCGATCAGATCGCCCAGCTCTGTTTCGAGGCGCGGAAATACGGCTTCGCCACGGTTTGCGTCAACCCGGCCTGGGTGGAGCTTTGCGCCCAATTGCTGGCCGGCTCGACGGTGAAAGTCTGTACGGTGATCGGCTTTCCCCTGGGAGCATCCGCTCCCGAAGTGAAGGCCTTTGAAGCGCAGAACGCCATTGAACACGGCGCTGGGGAGATCGATATGGTGATCAATATCGGCGCCTTGAAGGCAAGGGATCTGGAGCTGGTGGCCAAGGACATTCGCGGCGTGGTGACCACCTCTCACGCCCGGGGAGCCTTGGTCAAGGTGATCCTGGAGGCAGCCCTCCTGTCCGACGAGGAGAAAACCATCGCCTGCCTGCTCTGCAAAGAAGCCGGGGCTGATTTCGTGAAAACCTCCACCGGTTTTGCCAGCGGCGGAGCGACGGTGCATGATGTAGCCCTGATGCGGCGGGTAGTGGGGCCGGAGATGGGCGTCAAGGCGGCTGGCGGGGTGCGCACCTATGAGGATGCCGAAAGCATGATCAAGGCGGGAGCGACTCGCATCGGCGCCAGTGCAGGGGTGAAGATCCTGCAGGGACCGGCCGGGGGAACCGCACCGCCCTCCCCCACCCCGGCGGCGGCCGGGAAGAGCTATTGAAGGAGCCAAGCAGATGCTGATCGCCAAAGTGATCGGGACCACCGTCTCCACCATCAAGGATGCCAAGCTGACCGGCTGCAAGCTGCTGGTCGTCCGTCAGACCGACGAGCGCGGGCAGCCCGTCGGGAAACCCTACGTGGCCGTTGACACTGTCGACGCTGGGTCCGGCGACCTGGTGCTGACCTGCGCCGGCTCTTCCGCCCGGCAGACGGCATTCACTAAGGACACCCCGGTGGACGCGGTAATCATGTCCATTATCGATTCCCTGGAGGTGGGGGGCGAGGTTGTCTTCCGCAAGTCGTAAAGAGACAGAGTTATGGGGACAGATTTTAATCCGTCCCCATCATTGTCCAAAGCCAGTTGGACCCAATGGATAAGGATCTCTCCTCCATCCAGGAAGCCCGCGACCTGGTCGAGGCGGCCTATCAGGCTTGGTTGATTTGGAGCCGTGCCTCGCAAGTCGAGGTGGATCAAGTTTGCGCCACCATGGCCGAAGCCGGCTATCGAGCCGCCGAGCGGCTGGGGCGCATGGCTCATGAGGAAACGGGTTTCGGCGTTCCCGCTCACAAGAAGCTGAAGAACGAGTTCGCCTCGCGACGCGTCTGGGAGAGCATCCGCGAACAGAAGACGGTGGGAGTGATCCGCCACGACCCTATCCGTAAGATCTACGAGATCGCCTGGCCGATGGGTGTAGTGGCTGCTTTGGTCCCTTCCACCAATCCTACTTCGACGGCCTTCTTCAAGTCCCTGATAGCAGTTAAGGCTCGTAACGCAATCGTCTTTGCTCCCCACCCGGCGGCAGCCCGCTGCACCTACGAGGCTGCCCAGACGATGGCGCTGGCAGCGGAGAACGCCGGGGCGCCTCCCGGGTTGATCGGGTGCATGCAGCGTATCTCCCTGCCCGGCGCCCAGGAGTTGATGAACCACAGGCGTACCGCCCTCATTCTTGCGACCGGCGGGACCGCCATGGTGCGAGCGGCTCACTCGGTGGGCAAGCCGGCCTATGGGGTGGGTCCGGGCAACGTGCCGGTCTACGTGGACCGCAGTGCCGAGCTGGAGAAAGCCGCCCGCGCCATCGTCGCCTCCAAGGCTTTCGACTGCTCCACCATCTGCGCCACTGAGCAGGCAGTGATCGCCGACCGCCCGATCGCCAAGCAGTTGGCCGAGCTGATGCAGCATGAAGGCGCTTACTTCACCGACGAAGGGGAAACGGAGGCTTTGCGCAAGGCGGTCTTCCTGCCGGACGGCGGGATGAACACAGCCGTGGTAGGGAAGCCTGCCTCCTACGTGGCCGCCTATGCCGGACTGCGCATTCCAGCCGGGACGCGAATCTTGGTCACGCCGCTCTCCAGGGTGGGGAAAGAAGAGCCCCTTTCCCACGAGAAACTGACCACCGTCCTGGGCTGGTACCTGGCCGACGGCTGGGAGCAGGGATGCGAGACCTCTATCGCCATTATCGAGACCGGCGGGCGCGGTCATACCCAGATCATCTGGGCCACGGAAGAACGGGTGATCATGGCCTTCGGCCTGGAGAAACCGGTTTTCCGCATCCTCGTCAACACAATGGGAACCCTGGGGGCGATCGGATCCATCACCGGGCTGGCTCCCTCCCTGACGCTGGGCTCGGGCGGGCTGGGCGGCTCCATCACCGGCGACAACATCACCGCCACCCACCTGATCAACATCAAACGATTGGCCTACGAGACAGTGGCGCCCCCAGCGGCAGCTTTCCTCCCGGGAGAACCCCCCACAGGGCCCTCACCCGAGGAGATCGAGCGGGTGGTGCGGCAGGTCATGAGCGAGATCCTGGAGCAGAAAAATAATCAATAATGGGGGCAGATTTAAATCTGTCCCCATTAAAGGAAATACTAAATTGAAATGGAAAGGAAGGGCATAGAAATGGCATTAGACACTTCTTTGATCGCTTTGGGGATGGTGGAGACGCGGGGACTGGTCGGCGCTATCGAGGCAGCGGACGCCATGGTTAAGGCAGCCAACGTGATCCTGATCGGCTCGGAATACGTGGGCGGCGGCTATGTGACAGTGATGGTGCGAGGTGACGTCGGGGCGGTGAAAGCAGCCACCGATGCCGGGGCCGCTGCCGCTAAGCGCGTCGGCGAGCTGATCTCGGTGCATGTTATCCCTCGTCCTCATGCCGATGTAGAGATGATCCTGCCGAAGAGCAGCAGGGGCAGCTTTGGCGGCCGAAATGCTCCAGGCGAAACCTCCGAAGCCGCACCGGAAGAAAATCCTGGGAAGCGTGTCGCAAGCAGCCGCAACCCATAATTCATTAGCCCTAATGGGGACAGATTAAAATCTGTCCCCATTAGGGCTGGACAACCCGGCTCAGTGGGATGCCCCTGTTGCCTTGAAAGGAGAATGAACCATGGCTGAAGCCTTTTCTCTGCGCTGCTACTGTTATTTGGACCGCATGCAGCCGCAATTCGCCGCCTTCATCGGCACGGTCACCCAGGGCGACCTACCCATCGAGGGGATGGCTGCCCTTTATGTGGAGATGGCTCCCGGCAATGAGGTCTTCCGGGTGGTGGACATCGCCGTCAAAGCGACCGAGGCCCGGCCCGGCGCCCAGATCGTGGAACGAGAATTCGGCATGTTCGAAGTGCATTCCCACAGCCAAGCCGCCGTGCTGGAAGCCGGCAACGTAGTCCTGGCTCGCCTTGGTTTGCAAGTGGAAGATCGTATCCGCCCCCAGGTGGTCTCTACGCAAGTAATCACCCGCGTGGACCCCTACCAGGCTCAACTCCTGAACCGCTTCCGCCGCGGCAGCATGCTGGTCCCCCACGAGACGATGCTGGTGCTGGAGTGCGCTCCTGCCGCCTACATCAACTACGCCTGCAACGAGGCGGAGAAGAGAGCCAGCATCAAGCTGATTCACGTCTCCTCGGTGGGTCGCTTTGGCCGCATGTGGCTGTCCGGCTCGGAGTCCGAGATCCTGACCGCTGAAGCGGCTGCTACCCAGGCGCTGGAGAGCCTTTCCGGCAGCGGGCCGGCCTGAGCTGTTTCCGGAAGAGAGGATCGCCGATGCCAAAAGAATTCTACACAGAAAAGGATATCGAAGACCTGGTTCACCGAGGCGTTACTACGCTGGTGGTCAATGACGAGGTGGTGCTGACCGAGCTGGCCTATGAGAAAGCCCGCCGGTTGAAGATGCAACTGCTGCGCGACCAGCCGGACAACCCGCCCAGCGCTCCGGTTCGCCCCTACCTGGTCAAAAGCCTGAGTTCGCAACCTGCAGCAGTCTCCATACCTCTCGGCGCTTTGATATCCGACGCTGCATCCACACATCTCCCCTGCTCGCGACATATGTCCGGTCAGGAGCCTGCCCCCCAGCAAACGGGGAGTGATCTCTACCAGCGAATCCGCAGCGCCGTTCAGGCTCGCCTGGGTTCCCAGGTGGATGCCGCGTTACTGGACGTGATCATCCGGCGGGTTCTGGCCGGCACGGGCTTGAAGTAGGCGGCGGTGCTTCTCGGCCGGGTGAAGGGTACAGCCGTCTGCAGCTTCAAGTCCCCTGGAATGGAGGGCTTGAAGCTGCTGCTGGTGCAACCGCTGAACAAGCGCCTGGAGCCAGCCGGTCCCTTGCAGGTAGCGGCGGATGTGGTGGATGCGGGCTCCGGTGATCTGTGCCTGATGGTGCGTTCCCGCGAGGCTTCCCTGGCTTTGTCCGATGTGAAGTTCGTGCCGGTCGACCTGGCTCTGGTGGGGATCGTCGATGAGCTGGAAGTGCGCTCAGACCGGTCCTTCGACTTCACTCTGCGCCGTGGCTGGAATCCATACACATGAGGGAACTGCGTTGATCCTGGGAAAAGTAGTGGGAACGGTGGTCGCCACCATCAGCCACCGCGATTTCAAGAACCGCCATCTGCTGGTGGTGCAGCCGCTGGGCCTGGAGGGAGACGCTCCAGACGACGACTTCATCGCCTTGGACAACACCCAGGCCGGGATCGGCGACACCGTGCTGGTCAACCGTGAAGGAGGCGGCGCCCGCCAAGTACTCGGCAACCCCGACGCTTGCGTCATCTCGGTGATCGTCGGCATCGTGGACTCGGTCTTCATCGACTGTTAATGGGGACAGATTATAAATCTGTCCCCATTAACAACTCAATCCGCTCCCCCACAGAGGATTTGGTGCGCCCAGCAGGACTCGAACCTGCAACCTGCGGATTAGGACTCCACTGCTCTATCCTGTTGAGCCATGGGCGCTCCAGTCCGAGACATTATATCAGACACGGAAAATCCGGGGGAAACCGTTCTTACTGGCGAGTCGGAGTCTGGTTGTTCTCTTGTGGGCTTGGTGACTCTTTCTTTCGCAGCAATTTAAACAGCCATGCAAGAAGGAAACAGCCGGCTGCCACGGGAAGGCCAATGGAGACAATCTTGGGGTCAACGATCGCATTCCCAACCAGGATCGCGAGGATGGCTAACAACCCAACGATGGAAATGATCGGCACATTGAAAGGACCCCCTGCGTAGAAGGGCCTTTTCAGATGAGGTTGTTTCCGTCGCAGCAATGCCAGGTTTACAAACACCAGCGCGTATATGAGCAAGAAGATGAGGGATGCGATGCTCACCAGGTCCATCGGAGCTCCAAATATCATGGCCAGTATAACGGCCACATAAATAAGGAGAAGAGACGCCCATGGAGTGCCGAAACGGGGGTGCAACTTCCCAAAAATGGCAGGCGCCATTCGGTCCCTCCCCAGACCATAGATGATGCGGGAAATGCCAAACATAACCCCGCCGATGGTGGTGAACTCCAGAGCAAGCTGAAGAATCAATACCCAAATGACTCCGCCTTCACCAAACAACTTCTCCGCGAACATTACGTGAGGCGTATAACTCATAAGGTCTTCCGGGCTCAAAGCTGCGTACATTGCGGGACCAAGCAGCAACTGGATCAAAAAGATAACCACCAAGCCGGCGATCATGGCTTTTGGCAGGATCTTCTCCGGTCTCTTGATCTCCTCAGCCAAAGGAGTAGCCATCTCGATCCCCACAAAAAACCAGAAAGCCAGGACTGCCAAGTTCAGGATGCCGGCAAAACTAAGGCCACTCCAGTCGGCCAACTTGCTCACATCAAGCGAGACAGCGCCAACTCCAGCAAAAGCCAGGATGGACATCAGCACATAAGAAGCAATAACGATGATAGTAAAAAGACCCTGGCCATAACCAATCACCTTGGCGCCAAGTAAATTAACAACAAGGTAAAGGGTCACCATAATAATTCCCCAAGCCAAAGGAGATAGAGCTGGAACAAAAAGGTTCAACAACGCTCCGTCGACGATAGCATTGACTGCCAATGAAAGAGTGGCGACAAAATACCAGAGGGTGACCGTAGCTGCTGGGGTCAGACCCAGTGCTTCACGAGTGTACGCCTCAATGCCGCCTGCGACAGGCATCATGGTGCTTAGTTCCGAAAAAGCAAGGATTACCATAATCATTACCAGTAAAGCCAAGGCTTGGGAAACGATGATGGACATTCCCGCCATACCATAGGTATTCCCCAGCAACATCAGCGTACTGCCACTGATAGCGATACCAAAACAAGCAGCAAAAACCGGCCAAAACCCTAGTACTCTCCGCAAACCTTTCTCCATCTTGTGTCCTCCTATCTGATTTGGATAATTTGAAGCTATAGCAAGAAGAGATACAACTTTACTCCTTCGGCTCATGATCGTAGCATAGAAAAAAGGCGAATCGTCCAAAAACCTAAAAAAAAAGTGATCTGTGCGTCCTCTGAAAAGACAAGCGATGAAAAAAGGGATGCTGTGGTGGATGGTGGTATGGTTGGCCCTTGCAGGATGCGCCAGCCCACAGACGCCTGCGCCTTCCCCGGGGGAACGCTTTCCCACCCAAACCCTTCCAGCCTATCCATTGATTGACAGCCAAAGAGAGGGGGACCTTTCGGGATTGCGGATTGCCGTACGAAAAGCCTGGCAGTATTCGCCGGGGGACAGCCGTCAACTGCAGGATGCCATCAACGCCTGGCTGAAAGAGCGCGGGCAGCGCACCGACGAGCGCCTGGAGGATATGAAGGGAGGCAGCTTCCTGGTCTTCGAGATCGAGGTGGAAAACGTCAGCCGCGCTGGCACTCCCACCTTCTTTCCCTATTTCACCTTGGGATCCGAGTCCGGCCTCCTCGGCAATAGCACCGTCGATGCTTTTCTCTACCTCCCCGTCACCCTTTCCGGCACCACTCCCTGGTGGTTGGAACTGGCTGCCCAGCGCCTGGCCGAGGCGCCACCCGAGAAACAGGACCGCATTCCCTTTGAGTTGGGGCGGGTGGAATACCATCAGTTCAGCCTGATCGCTTTCCCCCTGGCTCGAGGCAAGCCGCTCCGCTTCCGTATGGCTTGGCAAATCCCACCTGGCCAGAAAGGGGTCGTCCTCTCCTATACCGAAACCGGCTTCCGCGACCGGGTGGCCATCCCCATCGGAGACCCCCTCTTTTAGCGCTCCCCAGTGCAGGCAGTTTCCTCCAGCGCTACCGTTCGACCGCGATCTGCTCCAGCTCTTTTGTCTTGGTCTCGTAGAAACGGAAAAGGAAGACGATGGCCACCGGCACCAGCATTACCGCCCCGGCCACTACCCAAAACCACTCCATGTTGGGAGAAGCAGCCAGCAGGATTGCCGCCAGAGCCGGCCCGATGATGTAGGCCAAGCGAGCGACAGTAGTGGTCCAGCCCATGCAAGCTCCTCGCCTCTCGGTGGGGAACACTTCAGGCAAGTAGACGACAATCCAGGTGTAGGAAAAAGAGGTAAAAAAGCCAGCCAGTGCGGCCATAAAGGGCAACACCACGGCAGGCATGATGCCCAACAGACAATAGACGGCAGCCATCCCCAGGCAACCGATCACCAGGGCCGCTCGCCGGCCGATGCGGTCCATGATCCAACCGCTGGAAAGTCCCCCAATGATGGCCATCACCAACGCCCCCAGGAGGACCATTGACCACTGCCCGACACTGTACCCTTTGATGGTCATGAAGAAGTAGCCCGCCCAGAGGAAGAGCAGGCTGTTCACCAGCCAGCAAATCCAGATCGACGCCCCCAGCAAGATATAGCGCAGGTCGCGACGATCGATCGCCCCAAAGCCGAAAGGGTGGACCTTGCTCCGTCCAGCCCGGCGCTCCGCTTGGATAACCTGGTAGCGGCCGGTCTCCTTCATGAAAAACCACATCACCAGGACCGGGATCATAAAAAGGAACATCACTCCCCACATCCACCGCCAGGAAAGCCCCAGGGTATTCACCAGGATGGGTGGAAGGATGGCCTGCAGCGGGATCAGGCCAATCACATAGATCAAGGCGATGAGCTTGGCCCGGTTCTTGGCGGGTGCTTCTTCGGCAGGCGGGATGGTCCACATATTGCTGACCGTGGTAAACATGGTCACCGCGTAAAAAGTCATGAACATGCTGAGGGTAGGCGTCCAGAGGAGGATGGCCAACGAGGAGAGGCCCATCAGAAGGATCAGGATGAGGATCGACCACTTGCGCCCGATCAGGTCGTTCAGGCCGTTCAGGAAAAAGATGAAGAAGGTTGGAATCATGTAGAGCGTCTCCAGCCAGGAGAAGGAGGAGGCGTTGATGCCATACTCCTGCATCAGATAGGGCAAAGCGGTGGTCTTGATGGTGGAGAGGTACTGGTCCAAGATCGCCACCACTCCCATCAGAATCACCAAAAAGACTAAGTAACGGCCACTGGGGACGACAAAGGAACGCTGGCCGCCGTTCGGTGGGGTAGTAATCGTTGTCATTCGGCGAAGACGATTCCCTTCTTTTCTTCCAGTTCCAGGGTGGGAACCTCCGGCCCCATCGCCATCCGCACCTTTCGATCGTAGGCTTCCACGCCTCCCGCAGCCGCCAGCACTTTCAGGCCGGCTTCGGATTGCGCCAAAACCCCCAGGTTGACCCGCTCCAGAGAACCGGGAGCGATCCGCTGCAGGAAATGGCTGCCTCGCCCCAGGCCGAGGGGGACCGACTCCATGATCATCAGCGTCCCCGGCACGGCGAAAAACCACAGTCCCAGGGCGTCTTCCCCGAAACGGGTAATGGGTAAACCGGCGGAAGCCTGCCGTTCGGCAGTGGGGCCAACGTGAGCGACCGTCCAGCGCCCGTCGACGAACGCTTCCCCCTCGCCCTCAATCATGAAGTAACCGAGGGAGTCGTACCATTTCTTCACCATCGGATCCTGATCCACCAAGGCGCTGCGCCAAGCCTGGATCATGGTCGTGCTGAACATCTTGTAACGGGCGGGAATGCCGGCTGCCCGGCAGAGGGCGATGAACACCGAGATCAGGTGAAAACAAGTGCCGGCGCCGCGCTGCAAGGTCAGGTCGACTTCGTCGAATGGGCAGATCTCCAGATAGAGCTTTTCCTTGGCGAAAGCAAAAGCGGCCTTGGCATACTGCCGCGGCTGGAGGCGGAAAGCCCCCAGGGAATGAGCCAGCGCCATCACTTGGGGGGTGTAAGGGTTGCAGAAACGAGTTGGCCGAAGGTATCGCTGCCGTCTCGGGGCAATCTTCATGGAAGGGTCGTAGGCGGGCAATTCGTAGCGCCGCGGCGGCCGCACGTAGCGTTCGCCAGCAGCTTCCGAGCGCTCTTTCAGCTTGCGCAGGTCGCCCGGGTTGGTGGCCAGCAGCTTCAGCAGGGAGAAAGTCCCCCGCAGCATCAGTCGCAGGTAGGTTATATTAGCGGACACTTCAGTTCCCCAGGTCGGAAGAGACCAGGTTTCGCACTTCCTCGCCGCAACCGCGCATCTCTTCCCCTACCGCTCGCCTTACCTCCGGCTCCAGCACCGGCCCGGTTCGGTCGCAGACTGGGCAGCGCTCCAGCATCTTGACCAGGTCGCCGGTCACCATGAAACCGGGGTAGCTGAGCGCAGCAGCATCCAGAAAAGCGAAGCGCCCCCATTGGCCGAAGCCCAGCGGCTTGAACTCCTTGTCCAGCACCATCGGTTTGAAGTAGCAGGTGGGAATGTGGAAATAATGGCCTTCCGGGCAATGCGTCATCCATCCGTTCCCCTCCACCATGCCGTAGACATCGATACAATCTTTGGGAGGGATGCCCAGGCGCTCTTCCACCCAGGCGCGGAATTGTTCGCTGGGAATGCGACGGCCTTCCTGGATCTTCCACCCTCCGCCAGTAGCCACCCCGGCCCGGCCGCCCATCTGAAGCCGCTTGCCATCTGCCTCCAACTGCTCCAGGACGCCAGCCAGCAGGTAGGGAGCGCCTACCAGAGTGAGGACGTCCTGGGTCTTCTCCTGATGGTATTCCAACCAGGCGATGATCTTCTCCACCATCCGCTTCTCGGTCTTCCGGCTGGCGTATTGCACAATCCGCCCGGCCAGGCTGCGGTCCGCGCCCATCGCCTTAGCCAACAAGTCTACGGACACTTCCCGGTCTATGGCAACGGTCACCTCCGAGATCGTGTCGAAGTAGATCATCGCCACCCGTCCAGCAAAGAGGTGGGTTTTGCGCGGGTTGGGCATCATCAGGTAGCCCTTCATTTCCGGGCTCCACCCCGGGTAGCCAATGGCCACCGCTCCTTTGGTGATGGCGTACTCGGACAAGTTGAAAGTCCGCTCGTCGCGGGGAATGAAGGTGTGGCGGCCGCTGGTACCGCTGGAGAAGCAGACCGTGATGCCAGCTTGCTGAAAGGCTTCGATGACTTGGTCGTAGCTGGGATTCTTCTCCTTAATGACGATCTTGGGCAGATCGCCCGTCATCACGTTGGCGAGCCACATGGCGAAATCGCGTCCAGCCGGGTACTCTTTGAAGAAGCGGTCAGGCAGAAGCGGGATCCGCTCCAAGTCGTCCGGCCCTTTCAGTTCTTCGGGGGTGAAACCGCGCTCCAGGCATAGTTTGTGGTAGTAGGCATTCTTCTGGAAATGATGGCGGAAAGTGAAGGAAAGGGCTTCGAATTGGAGCCGCTGGGCTACTTCGGGTGGCAGATGGAAGGGATCGGGAATGCCGTAGATAGCCTTCTCCACCGGGCTCCAGCTCTCCAACGGGGGGATGTAGGCAGCCACCCGCTTATCGAACAGTTCCATATACTCCGCATATGAAATCGCCATCGATTGCACCTCCTGGAGGGACCTCAGGGACGCCTCGTCTGCTCAGTATACACGATCAAAGCTGGCGCATAACAAATCTAGGCGAATTTAAAGAAATCTCTCTTCTGAGCGGAGCTCCCATGAAACATTTACCTCAACTTTCCTTGCCGAGCTAAGCTATGAGGATCGTGGTTCAATGTCTTTCGAAGGGATTGAATGTGTGATTATGCGCCTATCAATCCCCCGATCGAGACGATACAATGTAAGAAACTGCAGGGAACTGGAACCATGGGGACAAATTCGCAACCTGTCCCATGGCTTCTTGGGATGATTTGATCGGGAAAGGCAAGATGCCGCATCCAGAGAAACTGACGACTGGTTGGCTGGAAAGTTGGGAAATATCCCTCGCGGGAAACCTGCCCTTCAAGATCTTTCTTAAAGGCTGCGACTTAACCTATCTGGCCTGCAATGAGACCAACGCCGCGGATCATGGATTGAAACCCGGCGAAATTCTCGGCCGCAGCGACTACGACCTCTATCCGAAGGAACTGGCGGAAAGGTACCGGGCGGAAGATTTGCGAATCCTGGAAACCGGCCAGTCGGAGACCATCGAGGAGAGCTACGTCAAGGACGGTCAAGGATTCCATGGCCAGACGATCAAATCGCTCTTCCGGGACCAATCCGGTGAGGTAATCGGCATCCTCGGCGTATTCTGGGATGTGAGCAAGCTCAAGCGGACGGAGGAGGCGCTGCAGGAGAGCGAAGCAAAATACCGTAGCCCGGTGGAGAACGCCAACGAAGCCATCATCGTCAACCAGGATGGGGTGCTGAAGTTCACCAATCCCAAGATCAGCAAGTTGCTCGGTTATTCCCCCGAGGAAGCGGTCGGCAGATCGTTTCTGGAATTCGTCCATCCGGATGACCAATTGCTGGTAGTCGATCGCTGCCGCAAACGCCTGGAGGGCGAGGTTCCCACGGTTGTCTGTACGTTCCGCGCGATCCACAAGGATGGCTCGATTCGATGGGCAGAGATCCATTCGGTGTTGACCGCCTGGGAAGGCAAACCGGCTATCATGAGCTACCTCACTGACATCACTGAGCGCAAGCGGGTGGAGGAGAAACTGCAGGAGAGCCAAGAGAAATTCCGGCAGTTATTCACCCGGATGCCCAGCGCTGTGGCGATCTATGATGCCGTGGATGACGGCGAAGATTTTGTCTTCAAAGATTTCAATATCGCCGCCGAAAAAATCGAGGGGATCAAAAAAGACGATCTGGTCGGCCAACGCGTGACCCATGTTTTTCCGGGAGTTAAAGAGTTTGGCATCTTCTCCGTTTTTCAACGTGTATGGAGAACAGGACAGCCTGAGTTCTTCCCATCGGCACTGTACTACGATGAGCGTGATCCAGGCACTTGGCGCAAAAGTTGGGTATTCAAACTGGCAAGCGGTGAAGTAGTAGCGATTTACGATGACATTACCGAGCGCAAGCGGGCGGAGGAAGCGCTGCAGGAGAACGAGTCATTCAGCCGCGGCCTGGTAGAGAATCTTCCTGACTACATCGCGATCTACGGACCAGACGGTAACATCGTCTACGTAAATCCGGCTTCGGCGGCGGTGCTGGGGTATCGAGCGGAGGAGTTGGTTGGCACACCGGTGCTCAAACATGTCGCAGAGGAATACCGCCATGAAGTGGTCTCCAGGATGACCAAGCGTCAGGAACTGAGCGAGGTTCCATCCTATGAGATCGAACTGCTTGCCCATGATGGACTTCGCAGGTCGGTTATTGTGAAAGGCGCCCAAATCCAGTATCGCGAACATCCCGCCACGCTCCTGGTTCTCACTGACATCACCGAGCGCAAGCGGGCGGAGGAAGCCTTGAAAGAGAGCGAGCGCCGCTTGACCGAAGCCCAGCGCATCGGCAAGATTGGCAATTGGGAATGGATTCCCTCAGAAAATAAGCTGATATGGTCTGCCGAAATGTACGACATTTTTGGCATCGCGCCGGAGACCATCCTCAACACTGAGGCAAGTATCCAAGCGTTCCACCCCGAAGACCGCGCCATAGTCGAGGAAGCCACCCGTAAAACACTGGAAGCTTCACAACCGCAACCCATTGAATGCCGGATCCTCAAGTCCGATGGAACGATCGGTTACGTGTTTGGCCGTGGTGAAATCTTGTTGGATGCCAACGGTAAACTCGTCAAGATGGTGGGAATTTATCAAGACATTACCGAGCGCAAGCGGGCGGAGGAAGCGCTTCGGGAGAGTGAGGAGAAACACCGGAATGTCGTTGAGAGGGCAAATGACGGCATTGCCATCCTGCAGGATGGCATCATCAAATTTTCCAATCCCAGTCTTGCAACCATGCTTGGATTCGCAACGAGAGAAGTTGCAGGGATGGAGATCTCCAGGTTTATTCCGCAGGAATATCTGCAGCGGGTGATGGAAAGATATCAGAAACGGATGGCCGGCGAAGAACTCCTCAGCGTGTTTGAAACGGCGCTGGTTCAAAAGAATGGAAGGAAAATACCCGTTGAGGTGAGTGGCGGTCTGATTCAATACGAAGGAAAACCAGCGGATCTCGTCGTCATCCACGACATCACCGACCGCAAGCGATTGGAAGGGGAGATGGACAAGACACGAGCCGATTTTCTCTTCGGTGTCAGTCATGAGCTGAAGACCCCACTATTCCTGATGAATATCAGCCTGGAGATGCTTGAGAATTCTCCCGAATTCGGCAGGGTGAAGCGAATCTCGGAATTCATGGATATCTGGAAGCAAAACCTTCACCGCCTAGAGCATCTGATTTGTAATATGGTAGACAGCCAGCGGACGCAAACCATGGGCTTCAATCTTGAACGCCAGTCAACCAACTTCCCTGCGCTCATCAAGCGGGTTGTGCAGGAACTGGAACTGCTTGCAAAGCCCAAGAAGGTCCGCATCAACATGGATTTGGGGCCAATTCCCCCACTGCTCATCGATCCAGAGGCCATCCACCGCTTAGTGGAGAATCTGTTGACTAATGCCATCAAGTTCTCCCCCCGCGGCTGTGAAGTTACTATTCGGTTGGCTGAAGAGGATGCACAGGCTGTCTTCACCGTGAAGGATCAGGGACCCGGCATCTCTGCGGAAGAACAAAAAGGTCTCTTCCTGCCATTTCAAAGAGCGGCTACGACGGTGCAAAGTGTAATCCCCGGCACCGGCCTGGGTCTCTATGTATCCAAGATCATCGTGGATGCACATGGCGGAAAGATCTCTTTGCGAAGCAAGGTGGGCAAGGGAACCACCATCACGGTTCGGCTGCCGCTGGAGTGACGGAAAACAAGACGTAAACGGGTGGGATGCTTATTAGGGAAAATGTACGAGATCTAAAGATCTGAACTTAATTCTCTTGGAATCAGATAGTCATGTTTTTCACAACAAAGGCAGCGTCATCAATCGCTCGTTGGGCGTCCTCTTCGGTATATTCCTCGCTGGGAATGAAGTCTATATCCCCGTAGAACGCCAGTTCTCGCTCTTTCCGCAACCATTTGGAGATCTCGGCCATTCTGGGCATATGCGGGCAGATTGATTCAGGAAACCGTCCTTCGTAGCTGATCAGAAGTTTGCAGACGTAGTGCCATTTTGGCGGCTCAATCCCCATTTGCCGGAGCATTCCCTTCTGCGCCAGTTCGACGATCTCCTGCGACTCCCGAATCATGTCCGAATAATTGTGGTCAGCTAGGAGGAGTGGCAAAAGCTTAAGCCGGCTTTTAGCCTTGGCGAAATAGCTCATGGCCAGCCAGCGTCGAGTTTGTCATAGCTGGAAAACCTCCCCGGGCTGGAAGTCCGGTTTCAGATCCCACCACCAGGCTTCCCCCTGGACCACCCGCCTTGCGCCCAGCTCATGCAACCTCTCCTTTAGCGCCTCCAACTGCCCCCTTAAAAAACCATCCCGGTCGAAGAGGATGCGAGCGTCTTCAGTCAGATCCAACAGGATCAGGGGGCGAGAAGAGATCTCCGCCGGTGTTTTGAAGATCGGTGAAAGATAGGTATGAATCCCCAGTATTCTCTTCTTGAGTATTTCAGGCTCCAGGGCATTTTCCACAGGACGAAATTCCTCTACCCTTTTCATCCGACCATCCGGAAGCGGTGAAGCAACGATCAGAAGATCAATGTCGGAATCGGGCTTCATGGTCCCCCGGCCAACAGACCCGAAGATGGCCAGCGAAAACAATCGAGCTCCATAGTGAACCTTGCAGGCTTGCGCCAAGGAATCGAGCAAGTCGTCAAACTCTTCTTTGCAATTCCTTGCCAGGGGTTCGAAAGTATAGGTCACTTGGTTACCGCTCATAGAATAGGTCAGATCTTCTTTTTGGCCATGGCTGTACGTGAATTGTACCGTAAACGTTTACCTCGCACGCCAAACCCCAGAGACATCCAGAAGTTCCGTGGAGTCCCATCCGCTTCTTAACCAACTCACATTGATGAACATCCTTGCACGTTTAGCCGAAGCCGGGAATTTTATCATCCAAATCCTCCTCCTGACATCGCAAGCGGATCATGGCATTTGGTTAATGCCCTGGAGACCAGACCCCATTAGTTCTGCGGCAATCGCTTCTGCCATCGTCACCCATGCAAAACCAAACGCCAGGTTCAGGAGGCTGGCGACGTGCATCTCCTCGCTGACCGATCCCGTTCCATCCGCCGGAAAGAACACGCGGTAGTCCCGGTAATACGCGTCTCGCGCCGTCGATTCGCAGCAGAGGTTGGTCATCACGCCTGCAATGATGATGTCTTCCGCCTTCAGACAACGCAACACGGTCTCCAGGTCGGTGTTGTAAAAGGCCGAGTATCGATGCTTGAAGACGACTTTCTCGCCCGGCATCGGCCTTAAATCCGGATGGATCTCGCTCTCCGGGCTGCCCTCGAGGCATTTGCCCTCCCACCACCAGCCCATGATACCGCTGTCCAGATCGCCTGGATGGTGTACGTGCTTGGTGAAGATGACGGGGCGTTCCATCCGGCGAAAGGTATCAACGAGACGCTTCACCGTAGGCAGGATCGCTACTCCTCCTGGCGCATAGGTAGGAGATGCCGGATCAAGGAAGAACTGCTGCATGTCAACCACCAGCAATATGCTGGCCGCTACGTTCAGTTTCATTTGATGCCGGTTGTACGGGCGGATCCTATCCAGCCAGGCCAGGGCCTTGGATCCGATGTTCTCGGCAGTTGCGTATGGCTCCACGATTCCTCCTTTCACTATTCCCCGGTTTGCCTGACGATCAGCTTCAGTCGCGATCGGGGTGAAGCAGATCACCTGCCAGCCGCTGTTAGGCTGCGCCTCCCTCACTCTACGTCACGCTGGCCAGCAGGACAAGCATCCTGACAGCTAAAAACTGGTTTCTTCTCATTTCAAGTGGGTAACCTATCAGTCTGCGGCAGCATGGCTTGTCCAGCTTCCCTGTAAGCATGGCGATGCTGATCCTAACGAGTCTTGTCGGCCCTGGGAAAGCTGACAGTCCCATAGGCCTTCTTTGGCGTAGCTTTTGTCTTCCGGCTCTCAATGGACATTGTGATACACTGGCAGTGGAGGAAACCATGACTCAACGGCAACTGAAAGTGATTGTAGAGAAGCATACAGACGGGTACATAGCATACCCGCTCGGTTTGAAAGGCATAGTGGTAGGTGAGGGGAATAGTTATGATGAAGCTCTCGCCGATGTGAAATCAGCAATCCGTTTCCACATTGAGACATTCGGTGAAGATGTGCTTCAAACAGATACACCCGTATTAGAAGCATTTGTCGCAGAAACCGCAATCTCTGCTTCATGAACAAGTTCCCCACTGATGTCCCTAAGGAAAAAGCCCTTAAGGTTTTAGAATTCCTTGGGTTTCCTCTCGTCCGTGAAGGGAATCATATTGCAATGATACGTCAAAATGCGGATGGAAGCCGTACTCCTCTCACCCTCCCAAACCATCAAATCATTTAAGGGTCTACGCTTCGTCTGATCTGCACACAAGCTGGGATTTCAAGGGAAGAATTCCTAGATGCATTCATCCGGATTTAAAACGCAATAAGAAATCAGACCTCATAATAGGGTCAGATCTTTAGTGTTAGTGCTTTCCACCGATCTGTGATCCGCTTAGGCCGAAGACCGGCGAACGGAATAAGTGCGGCTTGTTGGTCAGCCCCTTGCTCCGTTCAAGGGCAAGCCGAAGGATGGGGAAGGAATAGTATTTTGGTCCTTCTCATTTCAAGTGGGCAACCTACCAGCCTGAGGCAGGAGAAGATATGCTGCCGCAGGCTGTTCAGTGTCGAAGTAGGGTAGATAAGTCGCGAGAGTGCCACCCTCGGGGTGGTTGCCCTCTAGAACGTTTGATTTTCGTCACTTCACTACTGTTGCCGCACTGGGGTGCGGCGGTCCCAGGAATATGGTTAAGCCGGTGTGGCCCTCGTAGGGGCGGGTTTCAAACCCGCCCACGCACGGGCTTTCTCAGCATCATGAAGCCTCATTCTCTAGAATACCCTGACGGGAGGTTGATTATCTTTCCGGGTAATCGAGCTGCTTCAAGTTGACTTGTTGTCGTCAGCCCTGATGATTCCAGAGACCTTGTTTGCTCTCAGTTGGGTTCGATATACGAGATTTCCTTACCTGTTCGGTTTGAGAAAGAACCAATTCGATCTTCCTTTCTTGTGTGATCATTGAAAAGTTGACCACTTCAGCGGGGGGAAATCTGTGCTTCTGGTCGTGACATGGGCATCGTGAGCCGGAAAAATCAACCATGGATAATAGGTGATTCCAAACTTGCCGACAAACAATAACGAGCAGAATATCGGATTCGAGCGCCTCTTAGCTGGCGATTATAGGGTTCCACCTCGCCCCGCAACCCTAGGGCCACTCGACAACGCTGAATGTAAAAACCTGACCCCCAACATCTCAATATGTCGGAAGTTGTAATCAATATATGACATATTGTATCATTCACTCATGGCGAAATCTCAGGGAGAACAGCAGGTTCTAACTATCATTAAGAGAAAGGGCATCGTGCGCCCTGCCGACCTTGAAGCTCTTGGCTTGCCGCGGATCGCTCTTTACAGGCTTCTCGAGAAAGGGCTTGTCCAGCGCGAATCGCGGGGGCTCTATGTAGCCACGGGGCATCGCGTCACCGAAAACCACGCGATTGCTCAAGTATGTGCGCGTGTCCCGAATGCAGTGATCTGCTTGCTGACAGCGCTGCGCTTCCATGATCTAACAACCCAGCAGCCTCCTGAAGTCTGGATTGCCTTGCCGAGTAAAGCGCGTCGTCCATGTCTGGGACACCCTCGGCTACGGGTCGCCCGTTTTTCCGGTATGGCTCTCACCGAGGGGATCGAATCCCACACCATTGAAGCTGTGCAGGTACATATCTACTCTGCGGCCAAGACCGTAGCTGACTGTTTCAAGTACCGAAACAAGGTGGGGATCGACGTGGCCGTGGAAGCCCTTCGGGACTTCACCCGCCGTTATCGCGGCAATCAGGAGCTTGCCCGTTTCGCCCGCATCTGTCGCGTTCAGCGCGTGATGCAGCCTTATCTGGAGGCAATCCCATGAATCCCAGGTCATCCCGTAATCCGGCCGCATCTGTTCTCGCACTTCTTCTGAAAGAAGCCAAGCGAGCCGGTGATGATTACCAGGTGCTTCTGAATGCCTACATCTGTGAGCGGTTCCTTTACCGCCTGGGCTTCTCTTCGATGCGTGACCGTTTCGTCTTAAAAGGCGCTCTTCTCCTGCGTATTTGGTCCCATCAACCGTACCGGGCAACACGCGATCTTGACTTGCTGCGGCGCGGCAATGGGACTCCTGAAGCGATTCACGCAGACATCGAAGCGATCTGCAGAACAGAGGTCGATCCGGATGGAATCGAATTCGATCCGTCTTCAATCCGCAGCGAGTCTGTTCGCTTGGAGGATGAATATGCTGGGATGCGCTTCAAGATCCTCGTTCGATGCAGCAGCGCTCGAGTCACTTTTCAACTCGATATCGGAGTCGGCGATTCGGTCTGGCCTGAACCTAAGATGCAGGATTATCCCTCCCTCCTCGACTTTCCAGCGCCACTGATCCTCGCTTACCCGCCAGAATCCGTGGTCGCCGAAAAGTTTGAATCAATCGTGGTCCTCGGAGAGAGGAACAGCCGGATCAAGGATTACTACGATCTGTACCATTTGGCCAGCAACTTCAAGTTTGAAAGGGAAATACTAGTGGAAGCCATCCAGCGGACCTTCGCCAAACGAGGAACTCCGTACCCTGAAGGGGATCCAATCGGCTTGACCCCACTCTACTGGGAGAACCCGATGCGTCTGCCACAGATGCGATCCTTTGTCCGTCGCGCAGGGCTCAAAGTCGAGATGGAAACACCCTCCATGATTGTGAACCTGCTTCGTCCGTTTCTCCTACCAATCCTTGATGATCTCCGGCAGGGACTTCCGCGAGCAGGGACCTGGATTCCAAAAGGTTCCTGACCCGACGACTGAAGATCTACCACTTCAGTGCTTCGCCGTCCCTTCGCTTTGAAGAGCTGCGCTCAAGGAAGAAGCTCTCCTGATCATCGCCGGCTTGCCTACGCTGGAAAGTCCTCATCAACCCCGGCTTGGCCCAAAGAAGATACGCCAGCGATTCCACATTTAGGGCACCTCTTAAAAGCCAACTATCGAGGGGTGCCTGAGGAAAGCGCTACTAAGGGGAGACAGTAATCCACAACCACCAGCAGATTTAGAGAGGAATGCAAGAAAGGTACGCTTAAAGTGAAGACCTGACCCCATTTCCTACAACAACAATGCCAGTTTCTGGAGCACCTCTCTAACGGTCTCTGGCGGCAAAACGCAAATTTGCTCAGCTTGTCGAGCCCACCAATCGAGACTCTTGACTTGATCTGACAAGACTACCCCCATCACTGGCAATCCAGCAGGAACTGGAACCTCGAATGGATAACCCTTGATTTGGCTGGTAATGGGGCAAAAGATGGCTAGTCCAGTTTTGCTGTTGTACTCTTTAGGAGACAGCACAACGGCGGGACGCCGGCCTGTTTGTTCGTGGCCCGCTAGCAAGTTCAAGGTTATCCAAACCACATCCCCACGTTGAGGGATGTCAGGTGCAGGATTCACCACGTTTCGTTCCCGATTGGCAAACCGAAATCAACCTCACAATGCAAATTCTCTTCAGTGACTTTTGCCAGCAGTTGTTCAAGGGTCTGTGTTGGTTTGGCGATGGGTGCTATCACTATTTTTCCCTCTATCATCGAGATTTCCACAGGCGTTTCTTTTTGAAGCCCCACCTCTACGGCAAAAGATTTAGGGATACGCAAGGCAAGGCTGTTGCCCCACTTTTGGATGCGGATTCTCATGTCAAACCTCCAGTCACGGTATCTACATTGAAGATACTCGCGCAAAAGCTCTTTGTCCAGTCCATTTTACCCAGGATTCTACTTCGACTTTACGGTGGTCATTCGCGGTCATGACCATCCCCACATGCACGGGTGGCTAGGAGTATATCAGTGACAAGCTGCGCTGACCTGGCTGACTCGAGTAGACGCTGCCGGAACGCTAAAACTAAAGACCTGACCCCATCGTTTCCTTGGCCTTTTCATTTTCCGGTCGATTCTGGCCTTTGCGACCGACTCAGGTATCTCTTGATTCGTTGCCGATCCTCCATTTCCTGATCCGCCTTGAAGTACAGTTCGATCAAATCCACACGATCCTCCTTTTCCCAGAAGGCGTAAACCAGGCGTAACCCGCTCTTAGCACCATGTCCTGGCAACGACCGGCAAGCGTACTTTTTCACTTTGCAGAGGATCGGGTTCCCCACCTGGATCCCGCTCATTACCACAATTCCGTGGTTATCTACATGGAGACAATGATACAGTCCAAGCTGCGCTTTGATGAGGATTTCCAGGTCCTCCTCCAGCGTAGGGAAACGGTCGGACAGTTTCTTCAGATCTCGCTCAAACTCCTGTGTCCGTAGGACTCTCAGGAACGTCTTCTTCATACTCCCTCATGGAAAACTCCGGTGTGCGGTAAAACACCGTTTCATATTCGATCAACGCCATCTCCTCGGTAACCATCCAAGGGACATCACGGTGGGAATAGGCACTGATCTCATTGGCGTTCATAAACCCCAGCCTCCTCAACACATCGTCAATCAACTCGATCTCGTGCCCCTGCAGCAGTTCGGTTCGGGGAGTGCGAAGGGCCACGTATTTTGTTTGGGGGTATTGGAAGTAGTGTCTATCTTTGACCTTCACGATCTCTTTCTGGAGAATCATCTCATCGACGATCCTTTGGAACTCGACCGGCGTTGGCCCGTAATGGTTTTTCAGGTAGGTGGCGCCGATCAGTTGGATCTCATATTTCTCATAGAAATCGAAGTCGATGAAATAGAGAAGCTTGTAGAGGACCGTTTCCCCCACCTGCGGGCGGCCTCCAATCTGGTTCAGGATGTAAAGAAGAACCTCTTTGAACTTGGCGGCATGGTTCTGTGGCACATTGATCCGTATTGGCTGGCGCTCTTTGGCGGGAATGATCGGACAGAGCGACACTTCAGGGGCTGCGCTCATCCCCAGCAGAATATCTCCATCCACATTCATGGCCTGAGCGAACTTCACGACCTCATCGGCGTACAGCTTCCGTCTACCGGTCTCCACCTGGGAGACCTGCACCCGTGAAATGCCAATCCTCTCGGCTAACTTGGACTGGTTGAGCCCACGAGCTTCCCGCAGCTCTTTCACTCGTTTCCCGAGCTGCTTCTGAAAATCCTGAGCCTCTTTTTTCTCAATAGCCAATGGAATCACCTTCTCAAGGTGATTCAAACAAATGTAATGATTCCTGTCAATGAAATGTAATAAAATAGAACAATAGCAAAGGGCATCGATCCACTTCGGCTGTGACCGCTCAGTTGGGGTAAGGGAAAACCTGGACCATGTGTTAGCCCTAGCTGAATTAGGGGACGCCTAACGTTTGGAGCAGCCTGGATATTCGTTCGAAGGCGTCTCGTAGGGCGAATTCCCGATCTTCTCCTTCCAGCTCCAGGAAATTAGCCACCCAAATCGGTCCTGTGGCATCCAACCGCTGGAATTTTTCCCAAAGATCCTCCAGACCTTGCCGAACGAGGCGGTTCTCTACCAAAGGCGCGAATTCCTGGAGCAATGCTTCAACTCCTCCCGGATAGTGACGCACGACGAAATACGCATCGTAGGCATCTTTCTCCTTCATCCGATCAGCCAAGGCAAAACCTTTCATCACCAGAAACGGTACTACACCTGCCACTTTCAAGCTCACCTGGTTCCACGAACCATCGGGCATCCTGCCCGATATCTGTTCGATGCTCCACTGGTGTAAAGCCAGGTCACAGCCCCTCGCTTTTCGGGCCTGTAGATCCTGAATCCTTTGGGTTCGATGCTTTTTTCCCGTGCCGCCATATTCCCCCGAGAGGAAATCGACTTCTACGGGAATCTCTCGCCCGTTAGGAGATCGCACCGTGCGCATGAACCGGAAGGGCTGATCCGCATTCCTTTCGTATCCTCGTTCCGTCAAAAGCTTCAGGATGGGTGCGTAAGAGCTTTCTGGAATTTGCTGGAAATCCAAGGCTAGATCGATATCCAGAGTCCCGACATGCTCCCGCCCTTTTTCTTTGGTCAGAAAGGCGGGAACCCATCCGCCCACCAGCACAGCCATGTGCCGATATTCCCCAAGAAGCTGAAGCAGCTCTACCAGCACAGAATGGCATGCATCATACGGCTCCTGCCTGTAGTCCGACTTGGTGTTTACCATTGTCGCATCAGGCAGTTCTCCAGGATCGCTTGAGCCGCTTCCTCCCCCCGTTCGGGGTAGCTCAGCAAATCCAGGTAAAGCTGTAGATTGGAAACCACGGGAAAACCATCAATCTCTTGCAAGCCGTAGAAAACCCCCTCGTCATAAGGCGCCAGAATGGTCACATTGGCTCCGGAAGGGACTTCTTTCCACCCTAGTTGTTGAACAATGGCGCCTGGTAGATCCTCCACGTAGGCGAAGACGCGGTTGTAGCGGAGGAAAGGAGAGACACGAGCAGCACCAGAGGTGAGGGCTAAGGCAAAACGCAAGCCCTGCGCTCGGCAGGCATCGCTCAGCCGGTCCTCCAACTCAGGCACTTCCAGGGGCGCATAGAACGACCGCATCGGGTTTCTCTTGTAGGCATAGCTCTTGCTCCACAAATCCAAGAGCTTTTTTGGTGTTGCGAGGCGGAATCGTGGCCCTCGTGTCCCCTCGATTTCCATAATGATCTCCTGCTGCAGCAGCCTCCGTTTTACGGAAGAAACAAGGCCCGTGCTGACTTTACTTTCCTGTGCTAGCTCTGCCACCGTCCATTCTCTCTTTGGGAATAGGAGAAGCATCCGTGGGATGCGACTGGTTCGTGGGGCAAAGAGGTCACGGACCGGGCGTTGGATCTTGGGGAGAGCTTGCTGTCCAGCGATCTGAATGAAGATGCCGTCGAAACGGAACTCGCAGTTGCCGGCGAGATCCAGAAAACCGACCGCCATCTCCCGGCAAATGAGGGCGGACTCTTCCGAGATGACAGGCGCCACGATGATCCCATACTCGTTCGCATTCGCATCGATCATGTCACGAACATCCAGGGCAGTACGCCGGATATCCCGTGGCTGACCGATCGGGGCCACTTCGAACAGCAAACGATACCGTTCCCGGCTTGGCGTTCGAATCCAGAACTCTGCATTGGGCATCCTGCTTCCGCTGCGGCTTCTTGGTCCAGGAGATTTCCTTTCACCCTCAATCTGTGTGAGCACACCCACTTTCCCCAGAAAAGCGCTCGCCTTTTCTTTAATAATCTTGATCTGATAAGCCTTTTTCATCTTGTTTCACTCATTTCCCCTGTTTCAGCAACATGCTGAAACTATAGAATGTAGTGAAGGTTATGTCCAATGAGTCTTTCCGAACCATTTATTGGGAATACGTTGCGTGTGCTTTCCCTTTCCAATCCCTGACGATGGTGCGAACCATGCTGGTCTCCTCGGAAGGCCGCAACTTGGAAGCCAGGCTCTGCAAAACCTCAGCGATCCATTCGATCTCATGTTCTCTAAGGATCCAAATCGGAAAGTCAATGCGCTCCTGAAAACGTTGATGGTTTCGCTTAAAACTTTGCCCCAACCGGCGGTCAGCGCCAAATCACCAGCGTCCGGCTGCAATCGATCGCCTCCTACCTTGGAAAGCATAGCGACGGATCGGAACGGTTCCTGGTAAGAACCCCATATCACTCCTGAATATCAAGACCTGACAGTGTAATCTACCTGCAATATTGTTCGAGAAGCGTTTTGAGTTGCTCGAACTGTTCATCGGAAAGCTCCTCGATCGTTCGGGTCGAATACTTTCCGTCGCGAATTTTCGCCAATTGCTCAGGTGTCAGGCGAAACAATCCCAGTTCGTTAAGGTTTTCTACCAAAAAATCGCGGGTGTTCATCTCATCGAACTGATATCCCAGCCTGACAAAAAGCTGCCCATTTGCATATATTATAACCAAGAGTCCCCATTTCGATTGCAGACCGTAACGTGGCGATCCCTTTGGGAGAGGCTTAAAGAAGGCTTTTTGATTTGCCCAGTCCAGTAAAAGCTTCTGCCGGTTTGCCAATCCAGTGTTGGGGAGATCTTTGAAATACTCTACCAAACGCTCAGGAGTCCAACGGACAGGAACATTTGGAATAGGAGTCTTATTTGAATTTGATTCTTGCGAAGAAACACGTCCTATTGGAAATAGGTTCATATTTCTATACTCGATAGGTTCCACACAAGGAGGAGAACTCATCTTTGGCCAAATGCACTGAGCCAATGTGAAAAGATCATCGGCTCGTTGCAAGATTTCAGTTTCTGACCAATTCTCCGGTAAGTTTCTGTTGAGGAGCAAGACGCTGAACTTTCCAATCTTTTCCGTCTTGTAGGGCCATGAACCATTCGAAATAGAAGGATTTAGTTTATCTGTAAGAAGGGTCAAGTTTCCAATAGTCTGTATCAGCTGATTCCTTTTTGCTATCGACTCCTCAGTAGCTTCAAGAAGCGGCCAATTCTGCTTCCAGGATTGAGGCAGGAGATGTTCTACAGTCAATTGCACTGGAATCTCTTTTGATTCCGACCATTTTTCACGCTTCTTAACTTCCAAGGCTTCAAGAATCATCCGCAGGCGTCGAAGAGAATAGGGCGAATAGATCGGATAATTCATCCACGCTTGTTTGAATTCAGTATCATTGGGCTATATGGAGATATCTCCGTTTTGGCTTTCCAAAAAATGACATACGACACTATGTTGAAAACCAACCTTTCGGCATAGTTGCAGGAGTTCCAAGAAAAGCCGGTTGTAATTCTTTGCAGTCAAACGGCAAATCGCTCGACGTACAAGGTACGATTCCAGATCGGCCAGGATCGGGATTCGGTCATCACGATTGTTGACCTGCCGGAATAATTCCAGGAGGAAAGGCATAACGGTCGTGGTTTCCAATGTTGCCAACCTGTAGAAGAAGAGCTTTTCCCGACCCTCAAGAGAGCGATACCACCCTCTGAAGATGGAGGCATATTCCGCGATTGATGCAAGATGCTCCTCTGGAGAGAGGCCTGACCTATTTACATCGTCCCGGAAGATGTTGAAAAGATCAGATGATTGAATTTCATCATTAACTCGAAGTGTCAGGTAATATTGAAAGAAAGTGTCTATTCTCGGTCGGAAATAACGCCCCTGAGCAATCTTCTCTTCCCAGAATTTACGATCTTGGTCGATTGGCATCCAATACTTCTCATAGACCTGTTTCACCGCCAGACCATCTTTTTCGCTTAATCGCAGGAGGTAATTCTTAATGAGATCGGAGGGCAGCAAAGGAGTGCCACGAGCGTTTAGCGTTTCGAAAATGACTTGTGCGTCATCACTCGGGTCCAGATCGATAATAACCATCGAAACCCTGAATTGCAGAACGTTATAAAGAGCAGAGAATTTTTCTTCTTGTTTGCTCTTATCCTGGTCGATCCAATCTGTGATCCAATGGTAGAAGGAGAGATATGTTGCCGGTATTCGATCATTGGGAATCCATGATCCGCCCGTTGCGCGGTAGCTTCTTTTCAGAGTAGCCAAGGAACCGCTTTCCATGATGGTCCGATAGTGATCTCGATCTGCATTGGTCGGCCAGACTTTAAACTGTTCCTCTGTACTCTGCTTTCCCACCAACTGATTCTTAGTAAGGGAGGAAAAACGTTCAGCTATGTTTTCTAGGCCTCTCTCCAAACAAAGATCCCGGGCAGCAGCCATTAAGATCTGGAGCGTGATCAGGCGTTGCTGGCCGTCAATGATCTGGCGAATCGGTACACTGCCCATCGGGAATGGGAGTTGCTCTAGGACGATAGTGCCAAGAAAGTGTGGTTTGGATTGATCTCCGACGAAATATCGATCAGCCAATCTCTGTATGTCCTCCCAAAGGGGAAGACAATGCTTCTCAGCTTCCCAGACGTAGTTTCGCTGAAAAAGCGGAACGGCGATCTGTCCTACAGGTGCAAAAACCTGATCCAGCGAATGTGTGTGCGCCTGCATCTGGTATCTGGTTTACCCTCCCTGATTCGGTATTCCGAAGATCTCATTATGGAGCGCTCTCACCTGCGCCTTTGTGACCGTTCTTGCACCAGACGACTTCAGCGAGTTGCGGGCATCCAAGATGGCATCTCAAGTATGATGATCTTCTGATCTCTATTCAAAATCATACAATACTTCTTTTACTCTAACTTTGACCAGGCGGCGAGGACGATGCGGCGGGTGCGGTATTCTCCGAAGCGTTTGGTCTCCTTCTCTTTCTGGACGCGGAAGGTTTCGCCGGGGAAGTCAGGGCCGTGGAGCTTGGCGCAGTAGGCATCCAACTCGGCTCGGAACAAGACGCGGCGCTCCTCGTTCCAGTGGAAAGGGTGGAATGGGGGATATTCCACAAGCCTGCCAGTAGAATCAGAGAGCAACGCATAAACACTAAAACTAAAGACCTGACCCCATCATCTCCCATCATCTCACGGCCTCCTGCTCTACCAGGCAGACGAAAGCCTCGACCGCAGCCGGGTCGAACTCGGTCCCCGCGCGTTCCTTGATATAAGCCAGCGCCTGCTCTTCCGGCCAGGCATCTCGGTATGGGCGGTCAGAAACCAGGGCATCGTAAACATCCACCACTGAGAAAATGCGGGCGCTCATCGGTATATCCACACCTTTCAAACCCCTCGGATAGCCTGTCCCGTCCCACTTCTCATGGTGGCAGTATGGGATATCCAGTGCCTTCTGCAGGTAGGGAATGTGTGCCAGCAAGTCATATGCATAGGTAGTATGCTTCCGCATCTGCCTGAACTCCTCGTCGGTTAACTTGCCCGGTTTGAGCAGAATGCTGTCGGGTATGCCCATCTTGCCGATGTCGTGCAACAGCGAACCGCGACGCATATCAACCTTCTCGCCGCTGTCCAATCCAGCCTGCCTTGCCAGCCGCATCGTTACTTCACTGACCCGTTGGCAGTGGCCAGACGTCTCGATGTCGCGCAGTTCAAGGGCGCGCGCCCAGCCCTCCAAGGTCTTGTCATATGCTTCCTCCAGTTCGGCCAACAGCCTGCGCTCGGATGCAAGGACGCCGGCCAGGAAGCGGTTCATACGCATCAGCAGAACAACTGTCAGGATCAGCAACATCGCGGAAGTTAAGCCACCGCTTATCCACATTGCGTTGGATACACGGTCAGGCAAAGGCACCAGCCATGTTTCTAACCCCCCATTGTACGCCAACAGGCTGAATATGCCGTAACAGACAATGCTGAATACGGTCGTTATCCAACCGGCGCGGGATCCGATCAGAGTGAAAGCAATGATGGGCATACTCAACAGGTAAATACGTCCTGATCCCTCCAATCCCAAACTCGCCATGGTTGTTACTGCCATCAAGTAACCGGCTCCTATAAAAAACCACCCGCGCAGCCTGTAGTCCAGTTTCCGGAATATGGCCGCCATGACAATCAGGATATACACGACAGTAAGTACCAGCAAAGTTTCAAACCGATTTATAGCAAAGCTTTGTACGGCAGAAAAAACATAGGCTGGTAGCGCGGCAACCGCCGCAATATAAAAGATTATTGTCACAGCACGCGTGCGCCATTGCTTCAGAGCATCGCCAATATCGTTGCGATAAAGCAGGGGGCGTGTCATTTAAGGATAAGTATTCCCTTTTTCCGCGACACCACGAATTTCTGCTCCGATCGATGAATCTCCCAGTTTGACCACATTGGTAATATACTTCCGGCCGCTCGGCGATGTCAAAGACACCGGAAAATACGACAATCGAGCCGGAAAAGCATATTCGGCCAAAAAACCCTCTCGCACCGGCTGAAGGATGATAGGCCCCCCGCTCTCCCCGATCACAAATTACTGGTTCTTTCTCAAAATGAGTGGATAAGGCAGTCTAAGGGTGAAAAGGTCTCTGGGATCATCGGCTTTCCTGGTCTAACAAGACTCTTTTAGATCATCATCGCCTTGGTGACAGGGAGGCTGGTGGGTTACCCACTTGAAGTGAAAAGGAACCAGAAAAGGCTTCTGTTCATACTATTTTGAGGAAGCATAAAACTTGATCTCAATGTCACTTGTTACCTCAAGCGCTGAAAACCATCCCGTATTACTTGGGCGATCCGTTTTCGCCTTTCCACCAGGAAGTCTTTGTGATTCATTTGTTGCCAGCTTTCCGGAAGCGCATGCCAACAATACATATTAGGCCTCTCAGCCATCGGATTTTTCTGTTCGAGAGGGGGGAAATATTCAGACGGAGCATTGTCCGAGATATCGATGTTATCTGACTATTCCACCAGTGCGAAAATAGCCAATTGATTGGTATCTTGCAGGTCTGTGATGCCCAAGCGACGGAGATATCCTCTTGGGAAAAGGTGATGGCGCTCCAAACCCTTGTTCGACTTGATGGCTGAATCAAGGAGATCGCTGACCTTCAAATCTGAGAACAGCACCTTGGCGTCCAATAAGCACAGCGCTGCGTAATAGGCATACAGGGAGGGTACGCGGTTGGCTGAGGTCTCCAGCTCACCGGGCAAGGTGATGCTCCAGTAATCCTCCGTGAATGTATTCTGAGTAACGCCTTCCAAGGCTTGGGTGAATTCAGCAGCGGTTCGGAGATTCCGGATCCGCAACAAATCCTCTTCCATTTGAGATTCCGGAGAACTGGAGTATCGCCCAGTGATGGCTGCCATGAAGAACCATCGAGCAATCAGAGAGCGCAGTGAAGAAAAATCTAATCCGAATGAATAGCGGCCAATCAAGAAGAGTCCATAGCTGTACATCAGCCCCATCTTTGAGCTAACCTGCCAGCCGGCACGGTATCCTGCCTTCAAAGGCACTTTTAGAAACTCGTGCCAGGTGGTGAGATCCAGCGTATGTTCCTGGGCTTGGCGCAACACCTCGAATTGGTCTACTCGTCGTTCATTGGAGAACTGGCCGGTCTCCAGATCTTTTCCTCTCAGGATAGAATAGATCTGCTCCAACTTGGCTCGGCGGAAACCAAGGCTCACGGAGGCTCGCAACAACATGTCGGGCTCTGGGTAGACGAAATAATTGAAGGGAGATGGACCGCTCGTAGAGGGGAGCCGCGAGTTGCGGCAAAAACGTTCCAATTTCGCTCGACCTTCATCCCAAAAGACGGACATCAAAGTGAGAATAAAGTCGGCCTGCTTCAGTGTCACGCCTTTGCTGTTGATCCGGACGAACACTTCCGCCACCTGTTCCTCGCTCACTGCAGCCGTGAGTTGGATTACGGTGAAGGATATTTTCTCCAGATCTCGAAGAACATCAATGGCGGTGGCCAGATGATCGACTTCATCCTCATCGACCTCCCGGTATTTACGCAGCCTATTGAAGAATTGATTCAAGAAAGTTTGAGAACCCAACCCCCCCACCCATATTTGTGAAATATCTGGGATGAACTCCGGATCTTTTTCAATGGCCGCGTCACATACATCGAATTTCCCATCACTGGGACGAAAGGCGATTTGAATCCTTTTTGGCACGTAGTCTTCCCCCATCACTGGTTTTCCTTTCATGATGGAACAGAGAGAAGTCAGGCGCTGTCGGCCATCCACGATCAGCAGATCAGGAATCTTTTGTTTTGCGTTTGTCCCTATCTGCCTCTGTCGTCCTCCAACACTGTTCTGCCATAAAAGCAGGTACCCGACGGGGAAGCCTTTGTACATCGAGTTGAAGAGATCACGAACTTTGGCCGCATTCCAGACAAAAGGCCTCTGGATATCAGGCAGACCAATTTCACCATTGTCGATGTCTTCGATCAGCTTGAAGAGTGAATAGCTGACCTCTTTAAAAAGCGTTCCTTTCATTCTTTCCTCCCTCTATTGAGGTGATATTTCTAGCGGAGCCAAAAGATAGCGGCTGCCAGGCGGCGAGGGTGAAGCGGCGGGTGCGGTATTCGCCGCAACGCTTTGTTTCGTTCTTTTTCAGGACGCGGAAGGTTTCGCCGGGAAAGTCGGGGCCGTAGATGTCCTGGGGGTCGAGGATGTAGCGCAGCTCCTCCTCGGTGAGGCCGTAGAGCTTGGCGTAGTAGGCATCCAGGTCGGCTCGGAGTGTGGCGCTTCGCTCCTCGTTCCACCTAAAGGGATGGAGGGGGGAATAATCCGCAAACCTGCCAGCAGAATCGGAGAGCAACCCATAAACGCTAAAAATAAAGACCTGACCCCATCATCTTTGAAAAGAAAAGAGGGAGTGATTGGCCTTTCACTTTTTTCTGTTTCAAGGAAGCTTGGTTGCGCTATGATAAGGTGATCAAAGAACTGTGAGCAGATTAGGGTTGGCCAAAGCTATACCACAACTGCCAACGCTTGTTCCTCTTAAGACCGATAACCATGACCCAGAAGTCCGGGTCTCCCCCTGTTGAGGTGGTCAACTTTTCGGTGAACATGAACATCTGACCCCATCATTACCCTCAGTCATTCATGGGTTGCTAAAGGAGGAGCTTAAATGGGTATGAGATTCCGGTATTATTGTTCATACTGCGACTATGAAGTGGTGATTTCGGGCGGACCAGATTGCGGGTTTAACGCTTTTACCGAGACTTGTCTTTGCGAAGATTGTCACGAATTGGTGGATGTCCTCACCGGTTCCCGATGCCAGGAGACCCCAACCGATGGCAGTGGAAAAGAAATCAACATGAACCATTGCCCGCAGTGTAAAAGTGAGAAGGTAACTGCGTGGCCTGCATCGAATCCGTGTCCCAAGTGTGGATCTGAAATGAAGAAGGGTGAATTGGTACTATTGTGGGACTGATTCCAATTATTTGGACTGACCCCTATGAATGGTCAATTTGGGTGAGGAAAGCAAACCCCTCCTGACAAGCATTGTGCACCTCTTCATCCTCATCGTCATCGCCAACATCGGTTTCTTCATCGTGGTAGCCACCTTCCTACTGATCCGCAAAGAAGCTAAGTTGGAGAAGCTGATCGCAGCCATCACCAGCCTGGCCAAGGTGGCGGGGGAGCTGAATGGATTGGTGAGTCGGTCACCGACTGAAGCGCAACCCTAGTAGTAGAATCCTTGGCAGTTAGTCGGCGATGTCTTCAATCGCTGCTGATACTTGACTTTCCGTCCAGGATCCCTATATTGAGATTAATCCATTTATTGGAGGTGGATGGCTCGCATGGGCCATCGTGAAAAGGCCAAGGTCTTCCCGCTTGGCCTTTTCATTTTATCCCAGGAATTTCATGCCTACCCCCTCCACTTCCTTGCCCTTTCCTTTAATCAAATATTTCTTCTCCAAGATTCCTAACAATTGTCGACGGTAGCTATCGGGTTTTGATTGAAGGCGACCATGTTCCTCAAGAATCTGGTAGGTAGAGTCTTTAACGACAAGGTCAGCAACTTGCAGGCCAGCGATATTTGCTGTTTTTGCCTTTACCTTTATCTCATGGCTGGTGAGCGTATTGCGAAATAACTTTGAAGATTGCCATATGGTTCCCTCACGGTAGACCTTCTCGTAAGCCTCTTTTAAGTCTTTGTCTTCTCTCCCCCCTCTGCCCTCCGCTAGAACGTCACCTCGCCCTCGATGGTTATTGAGGAAAAAACAATAACGCTCTAATAAGACCTCCAGGCAATATCCATAAGGAGGAAAAGCGATTGAATCATACCGGTCTCGATGGCTATTTTTATCAATGACAACCGTGATGAGATGGAAAGGCGTATCCGTTAGAAGTTGAAGGAGATCATCGTCGAATGGGCGGCTTTTTGCTGGATCATTAAGATTTCCGAAGATACTTTTACGATGGATAATATCCCGCTGGTGCAGAATCAAGGGATTTCCGTCATAGTCCCAGCTTGGGAAATGCCGCCTCTTAAGTTGCTCTAATCGAACGAAAAGACATTGAGATGCAACCTGTTCAAGGATCACACCCGAAAGTCCTAGGTAGCGTTGGTGTGGCGGATCTGGACCTGGTTGTTTTTGTTGAGGAGGGTAGTATCGGTGGTCGCCGGACTCATCGATATAGAGCCTGTAGAGAGGAGAACAATGAATTGTTTCCACCATGGTCCTTGGATAATAGTCTCGAAAGCGAATCCTGCCAAGTTACGTCTGGAATCTATCAAATGAAGTCAATATGACTCCTTTATTGAAGTTTTGACCAGGCGGCGAGGATGAGGCGGCGGGTGCGGTATTCGCCGAAGCGCTTGGTCTCTTTTTCTTTCAGGACGCGGAAGGTTTCGCTGGGGAAGTCGGGGCCATAGACGTCCTGGGGATCGAGGATGTAGCGCAGCTCCTCCTCGGTGAGGCCGTAGAACTTGGCGGAGTAGGCATCCAACTCGGCTCGGAGCAGAGCGCGTCGCTCCTCGTTCCAGCGGAAGGGCGGGAGGGGGATGCCGTCCGAGGCGATCTCTGCCCATTCCGGGGGAGCCCAGGGATGCCCGCCAGTAGTGGCTTGGTTGGCGTTCCATTGGGACTGCAGCAACTCGCGCATGGGCTCGTCGGCCTCTCGCCAGAGATCGTCAGCGAAGGGCTTGATGTCCCAGGCAGTGTAGACCAGCTCCAGGATGCGAGGGACGATGAAGGACAGATCCTCAGGCCGGTAGGCGGAGGGCGGGAAGACGGGAAATTGTTCAACATAGAAAAAGTTCATATGGGTACCAGCGATTTTTTGGCGAACAGACCAATCGAAGATAGAGGTACATGTATTGGCCAAGAAACAGGAGTAAGGGATTGCACCTTGGATTGAAAGAATAAGCGGCAAGTTGTTTCCTACTCCCGCCCGTGGCAGCAGGCTGAAGATTGCTGTCCGCTCGTTCGTTGTGTTTGTAATATCTCGAAATCCCAGCAGCCAACTGTGCGGCCACTCTCGCAATCGCTCGGCCACTTCGGTCTGGGGCACCCAGTACCAAGGTTGGATGACCCGAGACGGATCGGCATATTGAGCCTCCGTCGGCGTGGGGATCTCGGTGTTGGAGCGGTTGGCGACGCCTTCGAAACTGCCGAAGCGGTGGTCGAAGTGGTGGATCATCTTGGCTTCGTAGAGAGGCAACCAGACCTCGGCGCCTTTCACGAAACGGTTGCCGAGGAGATGAAAGCCTTCTCGCTCCAACTGTTCGCGGGTGCGGAAGAGGGAGGAATCGTTGGACATGTGAAACATCGTAGCGAAGTGGATTCCCCAGGGGTTCTCCCCGGTCTCCTCGTTCACCAAGACCGGAACGCGGCGGTAGATCTTCCTGGTCAGCTCGGCGTCGACCTGGGTGCGGAAGATGGGGCAAGTGCGGGTATTGGGATTCAACAAGGCGAAGTCGGCTGAATCCAGGGTGAAGAGGCGCTGGGGATCCCGCAGGTGGTCGGTCCCGGTGAGGAAGAAGGCGAACCGGGCCGGCTGGCTCGATCCATCTCCTGCGCCTCGCAGGGTCAGCAGGCAGAACTTGTAGCGGCTGTCGACTGCGAGGAAAAGTTTCTCCCGGTTCTCGAAGTCGTAGAGGCTGGCCAGGCGTCCCGTTTCCACCAGAGAGCGAAAAAACTCCTGGTTGGTGTTGTCGGTGGCGATCCCGGTGGGAACCAACATTCCAACCTGGCCGTGAGGAGCGACCAAGTTCGTGAAATGCTCCGCGAAGATGGAGTAGGTGTTGATATCCCCTCGGGCGGTCAGGGGGAATCGGCCGCAAGATCGCAGGAACTTGCTAGTCGCCTCCGCATCGTGCAGGGCCAGGCTGTATTCCTTCCAAAGTGAAGGGCTCGCTATCGGCAGCTCCTTGATCAGGCCCTCGCGGGAGGCTTTGTTGGGGGCTTGGGCGATGGTCAGATCTCTGGTGGCGAAAAACTCCTCCTGTTGCAGCTTGATCCTTTCCCACGGCGGGTTGCAGAGCTCGCAGTCGAAACCTCCCTGGCGGAAGACCTCGGGGAACTCCAGCGGCCAGTGGAAGAAGTTGGCTTGAAATGCCTTGGCCTGCGCCTCGCTCAAGGCAGGGGCGCCGGCGGCGACGCCTTGCAAAACCCGCTCCAGCAGGCCGGTGGTGGGTACCTTCCCCCTTTCCATGCTCTCCTTGGTAATCGGAGCAAAGAAGGCATAGGTCCAAAGGTCGGCCGCATCGCGAAGGACTGCGTTCTCCTGGCGTAGTTTCCGCTCGGCCTGCTCCTTGCCGTGGATCTGCTGGGGGGTGTCCTCCGGCCCTTGCAGCAAGGCCAGCGTTTCCGCATCGGCCATTTGCGGGGCGGCATGGAAAGCCAAGCTTCCACTCTCCAGGCGTTCCCGCTCTATCTTGTTGGCCTTCTTCAATTGGCGAGCCAGGACTTTATCGTCCCCCGAGACCGGATCAAAGGCCTCATCGGGGATCCCATGCTGCAACACGCCCAGGTCCGTTACCCCCACCAGCGAGTCGCCTACTTTGATGCGATGGTTAAGGAAGGTGAGCGGCTTGCCCTTGCTGTGTCCTTCGATCCAGAGGGCCACCCGGCAGAGATCGACGGCCAGGGGGTTCTTGTCCACCCCGTAAATGCAGTTGCTAATCACGTCCCGCACCGCTTCGCGCAGGTCCCGGGGGGTCGGCTGATCCTCGCCGGAGCGGACGGAGGCCAGCCGTTTGCCGATGACCCGGGCGGTAGCCAGCAGAAAATGGCCGGACCCGGCGGCCAAATCGCCGACCTTCAAGCTGAGGAGGGCTTTCTCTTGCTCTTCCCGGGTCCGCAACCCTTTCAGGCGCTCTTCGATAACCGGCAGGAGGGCCGATTTCACCAGCTCGTGGACCAGATCCGGCCGCGTGTAGTGGGAGCCGGTGGTCTTGCGTTCCGTCCCCTGGGAGAAGCGGAAGGCCGGAACCTGGCCGCTTAGGTCCCAAAGGGGGTGCAGATCCAGCAGGCTCTCGTAGACGGATCCCAGCTCCTCCACATCCAGGCCGGCGTAGTTGATGCGGTGAAACGGCGACTTGGCGTCATGCTGGTAGCGAGAGAGGTCCTGCACCGCGGCAAGCAGTTCAGCATTGTTCAGGGAAGCGTTGTTCAGGTCGGCGGTTATCTGGGAGAGGAAAAGGTCGCTTCCCAACGGCGGAAGGCCCAGCCGGGGGGAGACGTTTTCGTCGGCCAGGAGGCGAAAGGTTACCTTCAAGCCCTGCCACAGATCCTTTTGGGCTTTGTAGGCGGAGGACCGGTCGGCCATGTTGCGCAGGCGGCTGAGGCTGTAGTGGTCTCGGTAGACCAGATCCTCGGTCAGCAGGTTGCGTTCCTCGGTGACCATCAGGAAGAGGAAGCGGTAGATCAGGCGCAGGAGCTGGCGGTAGAAGTCGCGGGCGGTCAAGGCCTGGCTGCACACCTTTTCCCGCAGCTCTCCGTTGTTGGGGTGGCGCAAGAAGCCGTTGGCCAGGGTCAGCAGAGCTCGCTCCACGCCGTCGCGGAGGTGTTCGCGGACCCTCCCTCCCTCCTCCACGGTCCGCTGGTAGTACAGCTCCAACCAGCATTTGGGGGCATCGGCGAAATCATGCGGCAGGCGGCTGGTGTGCAGCAGGCGCCAGAAAAGGGTGAAATCGGCGAACTTCCCTTCCTCAAAGATAGCCTGCAGGTCGAATTCCAGGTAGGCCTGGCGGGAAAAGAGCATGTTGTCCCGCAACAGGCGCAAGAGGTAGCCGTTGGTGACGATCCCCCAGAGATGCTCGGAGCGGTTCAGGTACTCCTGCATCAGGGCGTGGGGGGCAAGACGGGGATGCCCGGAGGGAGGGCGGGAATCCAGGCCGGCCCGGCACCCGACGATGTGCAGTGGAGGCGATTCGGGTTGGGAGCCGGCGTGGTGGGAGACGGCGAAGGTGAGGCCGTCGATCTCCTCCGCTTTGGGCTGGAAGGCCGGCTCGTATCCGAGCAGGCTGAGCAGCTTAATGACCCAGGCTTCCCGGGTGAGGGAGGTGGCGGGATCACTGCTTTCCAGTTGTTTGAGGCGGCGCTGGTAATCTTCCCAGTAGGTCCGCGCCGTGTTCCAATCGGTGGAGATCTGTTCCAAGAGGCTGGCGTTCGGCTTCAACCCGAAGTCGATGGGCCGCTGGCCCAGCTCTTTCTCCCCGTCGGCGATCTGATCGATCAGGTCGGTGGCGAAGAGGCCGCCCACCGCGAAAACGGAGGGGAAGCGGATCATCGCGAAGTCTCTCTCAGGCTTTCTTGGCTATTCATCAACGTCGAGCGGCTTGAGATGGTATTGAGTATCGTCCCGGATTCGTTGGAACAGATCCCGTTCGATATTGAGGAGCCTCCTGGCTGAGGCCAAATGTGAGAAAGGAGGGTGTTTTCCAGTGATGGGATCGATAGGTGGGACACAAACGGCATTTTCCACCGCTAGCCATCGATTCAAGGATTCCCGGAGAGAGAGAACCTGCTCGACGGCCACATCCAAATCCGAATCGGAGCTGACAAGAACGGCCACATCATAGACACCCCTGATCGCCAGCAGGATGAGGTCCAGGGCAATGCTTACATCGATCCCTTTCTCTCGCCCCTTCATCACTTTGATGAAACGAGGTGGTTGATCCGGGTTCTTAATCCATTGCATGGAATATCGTAACGGTCGAGTAAGCGTCCACACCTCCGTCGCATGCATCATCTCGACTCGCCTGGTGAGAGAGGCATGACGATGCGGGTGGCGATCGGGAGAATGGATACCCGTGTAAAACCGTACCTGTTGAAGTTGGCGATCCAATCCGAACTGAGAGCTACAAAGCTCCCGACCTAAGAGATGTGGATAGGTTTCACCGTGTCCAAATTGACGTAGGCAATCATGGTAAAAATTCTGCCCATCGATAAAAACGATCACACGCAGCGGAGATGGCTTGGCTGGATTCATGAGTATGAGTTCCCCCCCCTAATAATAATCCCCGCCAGTCCGGAAACCCAGACGACGGGGAAGAAACTGGAAATAATATAAGCGGTTAGGCTGAAAGCGTCAAGAGGGTCTGCTATCATCCTCGCTCTCCTTCGGATGAGAAACATGATTTGGGATTTGGGGCGGGGATCGGCTGCAGCACCAGCAGGCCTAGCAAGTCCGGCTGGAAATCAGCCGGAACCTTGACGTAGAAAGCCCTGCCGGGGGCTATCGAGCTGATGTGGGCTGCCGAGCGCACCTGGCGATGGCTCTGCTCCAGTTGCCCGGCCCGTTCTTCCACCTGCCCCTTCAAACCATCCCGGTAATCCGGCCACGACCGCAGCGCCTCTTCCAGGACCTCTCGCCGCTCCTCAGGCGAGATGACGGCATCCGGCCGGCAACGCTCAAGCAGTTCCAGCCCCTCTTCCGGCGACAGCCATTCCAGGTTCGGCGTGCTTCCCCGCACCGCCGCCAGGTACATCTCTTCAGCCAGCAGCGGCGATGAATCCTTTTCTTGCAGCAAGAAACGGAGGCGTAAGAGGAGGAGGACCGTGCGGCGAGCCACAACGCATGCCTTGATGACACCGGCCCGGGAAGCGATGGCGCGGCGATCCCCGGACAAAGCTCCCTCCAGGACATCCTGGGCGATGGCAGACACCAGGGGGTGGTTCCGTCCGATAGTGGTCGTTCCCTCGGGAGAGGGGGACTGGAAGGAAAAGAGCCACTCCCGTTGGCCCTTCGGCAGGGTCGGGAGTTGTTTCCTGACCGCATCGGGGACAGAATCGAAGGAAGAGAAGGAGAGCACCTTGCTGTCGGGGGAGCGGGCCGCTACTCCCCACCGAGCCAGGGCTTCGCGGAAGAAACGCTGCACCGCAAGCGGGTCTCCCAGAACCTCATCGGTCCTCTTCAACGCCTCCGCCACTTCCTGTTCGTGAATGGAGCGCTGCGCATAGATGGCCCGGCTCTGCTTCTCCCGCTCTGCCGAACGATCCCATTTGCGGTGCGTCTCCACCACTTCAGATACGTCGAAGAGCAACTGCTGTTCGCCTTTGCCTCGCCAGAAGAGGGCTTTCAACACGGCGTGGATGACCGACTCGCTGTCGGTGGGGATCGGCACGGCATAGCCAAGATCCTTGCGAATGGTGAGCGCCTTTCGCAGGAGCACATCCAGGACCGCCCCGTCGACTTTGTTGTCCTCACCGTAGAAGAGCACCGCCGGAACTTCCCTCTTCGTCTGGCCGAAGCGGTCGACTCGCCCCTCTCGCTGATCAAGGCGGTTGGGGTTCCAGGGGAGATCGTAGTGCAGCACGGCGTCGAATCCCTGTTGCAGGTTGATCCCCTCGCTCAGACAATCGGTGGCGACCAGCACCCGCTTCGGGTGATTGCCCAGCTCCAGGATATGAAAGCGTCTTTGGTCATCGGTCATGGCTCCGGTGATGGAGGCAACTTGCAGGTCGGGGAATTCCCTTCCCAGACGTTGCTGGAGTTCATCACGGACGTAATCGCTGGTGGCAATGTAGCGGCACCAGACGATGGGCGAATGCTCCCTGCGAAGCAGGCCGGCGATGATCTCGGCGCATTTCTCCACCTTCCTGTCTTGCCTGGTCTCCAGGATCTCCCGGGCCAGTTCGCGGAATTCCCGAAGGCGCCCTTGCTCCCCGCTGGAGAGCTCCTCCCCCACCTGTTCCAGGAGTTGGGAGGGGGAGGTGTCGTTGGCCTCCAGGTCGGCAGCGTCCTGGATGTACGAATCGTAGACCTCCTCCGCCTCTGACGCCTCTTCCAGGCGTTCACTCCTTTTCTGCAAAGCGGAAAGCGCGGCAGCCGGGCTGGACAGGACGCAGCGCAAGAGAGCGATGGCAGCGTAGTAGCGGATCCTCACCCGCCATTGGCTGAAATCAGCCTCGGCGGGGATGATTTGGCGGGTGAAATCATAAACCTTCTCGAACAGCTCGCGGGTGAGGGAGGAGAGGTTGTAGGTTACCTCCAGAGGGATCCGCTTGGGGAAGGGCGTATCTTCTCCCAGGTAGCGGGTCACATCCGGCCGCCGGCGTTGCACGTAATGCCGGGCCAACTCCTCCCGCTGTTCGCGGGCCAGGTGATCGAGATCGTAGGCGGCGAATTCCGGCTTCAGCAGGCGCAGCAGGGAAAGGAAGGCAGTCTCGATGCCGGAATGCGGCGTGGCGCTAAGGAAGACAAGATGCCGCCCAGGTTGCCTGGCCAGCTCGTGCAGCAATTGGTGGCGCTGCTGCTGGGCGGAGCCGGCAGCGACTGATTGGGCGTCGCCGTGGACTTCGTCCACGATCACCAGCTCCGGGCAGTGCTGCAGGAAATTGGCGCGGTGCCGCTCTGACTTGGCATAGTCTATGGAGACAATGATGTAGGGGTAATAACCGAAAACGCTCTGGTCCTGGCCGACGATCTCCCGTTCCAATTGGTGGATGGTGGAAGAGCGGACCACCACCGCCTCCAGGTGGAATTTGGCGGCCAGCTCTTCTTTCCACTGGTCGGTGAGGTAAGGCGGGCAGAGGATGGAGAATCGGCGGATGGTGCCCCGGTCGATCAGCTCACGGGCAATCAAGAGGGCTTCCACCGTCTTCCCCACACCCACGTCATCGGCGATGAAAAGGCGCACCGGATCCATTCGAAGGGCCATCAGGAGGGGAACCAACTGATAAGGACGGGGCCGCACCGAGATCCTGCCGAAAGAGCGGAAGGGCCCGGCGCCATCGCGCAGGAGCAGGCGGGCCGCATCCCAAAGCAACCGGGCGCTGATCGCGTCGCCGGCCTGGTCCGGGAAAGGCAAAGGGAAGATGGCGGGCTCTACCCGCTCCAGGCGCAGGTTGAGGAAGGGCTTGTAGAGGCCGCAGACCTCATCGGGGCTGCCGGAAAGGGGGCGCAGCATCAGGATCTGCGGGTCGGGCGAGGAAATCACCACCCACTCGCGTTCCCGCGCTCTGACCAAAGAACCGACGCTGTACTCAGGCATGAGGCGCCTCGCCGCCGAAAAGATCGGGATATTTTCGAACCTGCTCCACCAGATCCTGGTCATAGCGGATGACGATCACCCGGTAGCCGAACTCTTTCAACAGTTGCCGTATTCCGCCATCTTTCAACACCTGGGGCGGCGAATCGTGGACCGAGCCGTCGCAGAAGATGCAAGCGTTGGGCTGGTAGAAGAAATCCGGTTGCGCGTAGAAATCCGCCAGTTGCTTCTGCGCTTCGTCGGGGAGGTTCAGCCGGCGCTGGTACAGGAAATCGAGGAATTGACGCTCCAGTTCGGAACGTGAATCGGTCATCGAAAGCAGCGACCGGTAGTGCGCCTCATAATCAAGGGGGCCCGTCCCGGCTTCCGTCACGCTGTGGGCAAGGAGCTTCAGGAACTGCGGCAGAAGATGGCGGTCGAGGATCGGGTTATCCCCCTGGTTGGAGTAGGAGAGCAGGCACTCGTAGCAAGCCTGGACGCAGTCCTCCTTCTTGTCTTGCAGCGTTTCCGGGTCGAAGTGACAGCGCTCTAGCGCCGCTTTGGCCACGTTGGCCATGGCATGAGGCTCCTCCACCAGGCGACGCAAAACCCCTACCCCGCCCTCTTCCGTCTCATAGAAGAGCAGGGCCCGATTTTTGCCCTGTCCGATGCGCTGGACGGTGATCTCTTTCTCCTCCACGTCGAAGACCTGCTCTACCCCTCGCTGCAGGGCATACTGAAGCGAAGCTTGGAGGGGCTCCTGCCAATCCGTTTCCGGTCCCAGCCAGGTCGCCAACAACAGGTTGGCCGTATCTCGGACCCCCAGGGAAAGGCGTTCCACTCCGGCTGCCGTCTCGGCCGTCTGATCGACAGGAGCGCCATTCAGTGGACCATTGGGCGTTTCCGGCAGCTCTTCGTCGGCTCCAACCAGCTCCCCCGTCTGCAGGTTGATGCGGAAGCCGGGCGTGTCCTGCGACCGCCAACCCTGGTTGACCTTGAAGATGGTGGCGGAAGGGGCGTAGACCAGCCGAAGCAATGGCTCTCCCTTTCCTTGCTCGCCGACCGCCTCAGCGACCGTGGTGCGGGGTTTCCCCTCCACCGTAGCGAAACGCAAGTAGTCGTGGATGACGAAACCACGCCGCCGCCGCTCTTCCTCTTCCGAAGTGATCTGCCAACGACGAACGGTACGGACGTTGGGCATCTCCAGCACGTTCAGGTATTCGCTGGTGGAGGCGTCCAAGCGGGCGCCGCAGTGTTCGCAGAGGTCCACTTCGGCGCTGGACTGGAAATAGCCGCAGGCAGTGCAGGCCTTTCCGCGGCTGCGCAGGGAAACCAGGCCGCCGCTGGAGGGGATCAACCGGGTAACCTGGAATTTCCCGCCTTCGTGGTAGAGGAAAGTGCCGGGGGCAAATTCCCGGATGGCCAGGAATCGCGGCCGCGAGATGAATTCCACCTCGCCATTGCCCATCGGGACCAGCGCCCGCAGGGGCAGCCGCGGGAAGCTGTAGCCGGGGAGGAAGCCCTCGCTGGCCAGATAGCGATAGGGGTAGAAATCGGACTCCTCCCGGGAGCGGGACTGATTGCGCAGAAGGTTGAGCTGCCGCTCCGCTTCGGCCCGGTCGTTCTCCGCTTCCTGGCGGGCCTGCTTGTCTTTCCACAACTGGTCGATGCGGGCATGAGCGTTGTCTCGCTGCTGGCGGGCAGCTCGGTACAGCTCGCGGAACCGATCGAAAGCGCTATCGAAAGCCCTTGGAGAATTAAAGAGGACATTCTCCAGCCATTCCCGGCTGAACCAGGAACGTTGCGCCACCGTCGGGTCCAGACTCTCCAGGATGCTGTCCGCCTTCCTAAGGCAGGCGTCCAGGCGTTCCTTCGAGAGAGACAACTGCCCGGCGATCTGCAGTTGGAGGGGATAGCTGTTCACCTGCAGATCCAGGATCTCGGCGATGGAATCCCCCAGCGGCAGTTGGATCTGCGCCAGCCAGATGGAGTGAACGTGGGCCATGACCAGGTCCTCGCTGGAGAGATCGATGCGGGGCGGCCGTACGGAACCCGCCACCAGATCTCCGCGATGGCGAAAGAAATACTGGTCATGGTTGCTGGTAGCTGAACAGTAGGTCAGAACCAGCGCCGGATCGCCTTTTCGGCCCGCCCTCCCGCTGCGCTGAGCGTAATTGGCCGGCGTGGGGGGAACGTTGCGCAGATGCACCAACTGCAACTCAGCAATGTCGATCCCCAGCTCCATCGTCGGCGAGCAGAAGAGGCAGGCCAGGGTCCCCTCGCGGAATTGCTGCTCCCGCTTCTCCCGGTTCTCGTAGCTGATCTGGGCGGTGTGTTCCCGGCCTTCCACTCCATTCAATTCGCAGCCAACCTCTTTGTAGAGGCGGCAGAAGAACTCGTTAGCCGAGCGTTCGACCGCTTCATAGGCCGCTCCCTGGGCTTGCTTGGTGTAGATCGGGTCACGGACGGGCGTGCCGTCTCCTTTTCTCCAGATCATAAGGGCCGGGTTCAATTGCAGATAGCGAACCCCGTGCGAGGTTGTCTCCTGCAGGTAGCCTTGGGCACAGAGGAACTCGGCCAATTGAATGATGAAATCCTCGACATCCGCCTTCAAGGTGAGAGTCCGTTTCAGGTATCTCCCCAGGAGGCTGTTCGAGGTCATGCGGATCGACCCCGGGGAATTTCCCTCCTGCCCGGGCAAGAGGAATCGATTGGCGCTGGTCAACCGCCTCAGGGAGGGATCGAAGCCCCAGTTGGCATTGATCTGGCTCTCGACGCGCTTGCGCAACTGCATTTGGTAGGCTTCGTCGCTGAGACAGCGGACCAGGAGGGCCAGTTTGCGGCGGAAGAAATCGAGAACTGCCTGCAGCGCTTCCTGGCGTTGGCTGGGCGGAAGAGCGTCCAGCGGCGGCAGGGAAGACCACGCCTCCTCCTTTTCACACAGCTCCGCCAATCCCTGGTACGAGAATCTCAACAATCCCACCTGTTCCAGGTTCGGCTGGATCACCCGCCAACTGCGGCTCAGATCATCATAGAGCAGGTATTCGAGCAATTCGCGGAAGGCCGACCGGACAAAGGCTTCCCCAGGCGTTCCAGGCGCCATCGCGCGGTTCCTGGCGATCTCTCCCAGAGAAAGCCCCAAGGCTTCCACCAGGCGAGGCGCGACATCGTCGTAGCGCAACTCCCCGTATCGTTCCAAGGCCGTCCAGATGCCGCTGCGAAGGATGGCCACGCGGACGAAATCGTTCAGGTGGCCTGCCTGGAGGGAGGCATCCTGCCGGTTGTCGGTGAAGCTGAGGATCTTGTGAGCGATCCGCTCGGCGATGGCCAACCCGGCATTGCGGTAGGCTGCCAAGGTCAAGACGGTGGTGCTGGTGCTGCGCCCTTCCGTCGCTAGGCCGCCCAGCCGGGCGAACTCCAGCCCCCTTGCCTCATATTCCTCGCCACAGCGGAGGCAGAGCAGGAAAGGCTTCTTCTGGAACCAAACCTTGATCGTCCCCGGCTTGGCCTCCCGGCTGTAACTGCCATCCGGGCTGACCCAGAATAGATCGGGGAGATACTCACAGCGAGTTTTCTTGATCCGGCCGCGGGCATCCAGCCAATCGGAAGGGATGCTCTCGGCGTCCCATTCCACTCTCTCATCTTGTCCGGCTGCCGGCATCAGGTAGCCCTTGCGCAGAGATTCTTCCTCGTAGGGCGAGGGACCGGCAGGGTAAAACGCTCCCTTGCCGTCGTCCCTGGTGACCGGGTAATACTCCTGGCCGCAGATGCGGCAAAACCTCATCGGCCAAAGGACCTTCTTCTTCTCCTTCGACTTGGTGAAGGAGCGGCCCTCCAGGGTGAGATCCCGCTCGGTTGGGCTCTCCAGGGTTGAATAGACGGTTTGGCCTTGCGAGAAGAACTGGTGGATCTTGAAGGCAAACAAATGCTTCCCTTCGCCGCCAGTTGCCTGTGGGATCTTGAGGAGAAACAGTTGCTGGAGGCGTTCCCGGCATGTTGGCGGATCAACGCCGGTGAGACGGGAGAGCTCCTCCGCCCCCTGCGAGAGCTGGATGGGAAGCCGGCGCTTGTAGCAGCCAGGGGCTTCTTCTTCCAGCCCGAATTGCATCTCCGCCCAGGAAGCCAGCGGGTTTGCAGTCAAATCCTCCCACTGCGCCGGAAGGGGCTGATCGAAGGATTGGCGAAGCTGTTCCGGGGTGGGATAGCCTGCCGTGATCGGCTGCAGGGATTCCTCCACGATGTCGGCTGGTTCCACCGTGCTGCCGAAGATCTGGGTGGCGAAATCGGCCACGGCGTTCTTTCGTTCATCAGGCGCGGTCTGCGGCCCAGCCACCATGGTGGCGCTGGTGCCGATGCAGAGGAGGTTCGGGTTGCCGCAGCGCTCCCGCAGACGCCGGATCAGGAGGGCCACATCGGCTCCTTGCCGTCCCCGATAGGTGTGCAATTCATCCAATACCAGGAATTGGATGCCAGCCGTGGTGGCATCGACGAATGGCCCTTCCTGGGGCCGCAAGAGCATTAGCTCCAGCATCACGTAGTTGGTGAGAATCAGATGGGGCCGCTTCCGCAGGATCTCTTCCCGCTCCTTGCCCCGCTCCTGGCCGGTGTATTTGGCGAAGGTCACCGGACATTCCTGGCCGCTCATCTGCTTGTAGGCGAGGGCAAACTCCTCCAGGGCTTTATATTGCGAGTTCACCAGGGCGTTCATTGGGAAGACGAGGATCGCCCGCACCTTCTCCTCTTCCGGCTTGGAACCGAGGACAGCGTTGAAGATGGGAATCAGGTAGGCCAGGCTCTTCCCGGAACCCGTGCCGCTGGTGACGACAAAGTGCCGCCAGGCAAGCGCCTTCGAGATCGCCTCAGCTTGATGGCGGTAGAGCCGGATGCTCTTCCCGTGCGCCTGAAAGATCTGCGCCACCAGTGGGTGGAGTTTGCCCTGGGAAACCAGTTCCTCCACGGTGGGGCCTTTCTCGTAGTCTGGATTGAGCTGGATCAAAGGTTCCGGCCAGAGGGTGTTCTTCTTCGTCAACTGGTCCTCCACAAAGGCGCGGATTCGCTCGTCGGAAATGGTCATGAAGCTGTGAACGTATTGACGATAGTCATTCAGAATGGCCCCATGCAATTCAAAGATGCTCATTGGTTCTCCCTCCAATGGAAGTCGCTGTAAGAGCGCCCCTGCTGATGCTTATTATGGCAATCCTGGCGAATTTATGCAGCTTGATCGATCCGATCAGGATAGCGTATCGATTGTACCGAAACCGGCCTCCTGATAAACAGTCTTGCGATGGCAAATCCGCAGAACATGCACATCCTGGCTGAATACTGCGAAGATGACCCGGCAATCCCCTACCCGCATTCTTCGCAACCCACGGAACTGCCCCATCAGTCTATCCGGAATAATCTGGGACACGATCCATTTTTGGGCCAAAAATGGATCGTGTCCCAGATTATTCCTTTCCTCCCGATTATTCCTTGCCTCCTGACGTCGTGTTCTTGAACGACATGAACATACAGGAGAAGGTTTTCACGGTGGTCAACTTTCGGTGAGCGCTCACAACTCTCCCAATTCTTTATTGACGCACATCTTGCCATAGATCAAAATGATTTTGACCAAAAGGAAAAATGACGATGCGGAGGTTTTCAAGTGGGTGGTCAATAAACCAAGGAATGGTTCATCCATCCAATCGAAACGAGGGTGAAGCCGCAGCAATCATCAAAGATAAGATGATCGCCATTAATGAGAACTTGGGTAGGAAAGGAAGTGTGCGCCATGGGGAGAAATGAAGGAAGATTCCGAATGAAAGCAGCGATCCTGCTTGTCTGTTGCTTGATATTGGTTCCGTTGGGATCAGCCGGGGTAATCGGTCAACAGCAGGAGGGAAGGCTGGCGCAGATAACCACGCCGCCGCCTATGTCCGAAGATTCTGTTCCGCCTTTGACGGCAACAGCGGGGCTGACCACCGAAAGGCGCTGGGAGCAATTGCCTCTTTATGGAGGATATATCTACTCCTTGGCTATCGATCCCTCCAACCCCCAGATCCTCTACGCCGGCACTGGAGGAAGTGGGGTCTGGAAAAGCAGCAATGGCGGGACGAGCTGGACACAATCCTCCAGCGGGATGACTGACAACGTGGTTCTGAGCCTGGCCATTGATCCCGCCCACCCTCAGACCCTCTACGCAGGCACTGGAGGCGGTGGGGGGTTCAAAAGCAACAACGGCGGTTCGAGCTGGACCGTTTCCTCCACAGGGTTGACGGACAACTATATGATGTGTCTGGCTATCGATCCCTCCAATCCCCAAATTCTCTATGCCGGCACTGGCAGCGGCGTGTTCAAAAGCAGCAATGGCGGGGCGAGCTGGACCGCTTCCTCCACTGGGCTGACGAACCTCTGGGCGCCTTGCCTGGTCATCGATCCTTCCAACCCCCAGACTATTTTCGCCGGTGTAGCGGGTGGAGTCTGCAAGAGCGCCAATGGGGGGGCAAGCTGGACTGCCTCCTCCAGCGGGCTGTCACCTAACATAGTCCAATGTTTGGTCATCGAGCCCTCCGACCCCCAGATCCTCTACGCTGGCACAAATGGAGGCAGTGTCTTCAAGAGCAGCAAAGGCGGAGAAAGCTGGACTAGTTCCTCCAGCGGGCTGACTGACAACGTGGTTCTGAGCCTGGCCATCGACCCCTCCAATCCCCAGATCCTCTATGCCGGCACCTGGTATGGCGACGGAATTTGCAAGAGCGACAATGGCGGAGCCAACTGGACAGCTTCCTCCAACGGGATGACCAACAGCGATGTGCGCTGCCTGGCCATCGACCCCTCCAATCCCCAGACTCTTTACGCCGGCACAGGGGGAGGCGGGGTCTTCAAGAGCGCCAACAGCGGGGTTTATTGGGTTTTTTCATCCAGCGGGCTGAAAAACAGTTGGGTGAAGTCCCTGGCTATCGATCCTTCCAACCCGCAGACACTCTACGCCGGCATGGATGGTGGCGGGGTCTGGAAGAGCCAAAACGGCGGTTCGAGCTGGACCGTTTCCTCCACATGGTTGACGGACAGCCATGTGTTTTGCTTGGCTATCGATCCTTCCAACTCCCAGACGATCTACGCTGGCACTGGCGGCGGGGTCTGCAAGAGCAACAATGGCGGGGCAAGCTGGACTCTTTCCTCCAGCGGGCTGACGAACAAGGATGTCCGATGCCTGGCTATCGACCCCAACAGCTCCCAGACGCTCTACGGTGGCGGCGCCTGGGGTGGCGGGGCCTGCAAGAGCAGCAATGGCGGCGCGAGCTGGACCGCTTCCTCGAGCGGGCTTTCGACCAGCAATGTGATCTGTCTGGCCGTCGACCCCTCCAACCCTCAGATCCTCTACGCCGGCGCCTGGGGCGACAAAGTGTACAAGAGCAGCAACGCGGGGGCGAGTTGGACCGCTTCCTCCAGCGGGTTGACGAACAACTGGGTTCAATGCCTGGCTATCGATCCCTCCAACCCCCAGATCCTCTACTGCGGCACTTATGGCGGTGGATTCTTTAAGAGTGCCGATGGGGGCGTTAGCTGGGCCGCATCCTCCATCGGGATGACGAATCGCTGGGCATGGTCACTGGCCATCGATCCCACTCACCCCCAAACCCTCTACGCCGGCGTAGAGGGCGGCGGAGTGTTCAGAAGCCGCAACGGTGGGAGCAGTTGGGTCGCTTTTTCCGACGGATTGACGAACAGCGATGTGCGCTGCCTGGCCATCGATCCCTCCAACCCCCAAACTCTCTATGCCGGAACCGAAGGAGGCGGGGTATTCAGATGCAACCTTGGCTACACAGTCGCTTTCTCCTTTCTGGGCGGGTGGAACATGATCTCCTTTCCGTTGAAACCGGACTCCCCCGACCCTGACGCGGTCTTTGGCGACCTCCCCCCCGGTTGGTCGCTCTTTGCCTGGGATGCGGCAAATGGACGGTACCTCAGCAAGGATCAGACTTTGCTGGATTTGAAAGCGGCTTACTGGCTGCAAGTGTCCATGCCGGTGGAGTACTCGGTTGCCGGGCAACCGAACGAAGCTGAGCAGACCGGGATCGACTTGGACCTTGGTTGGAACATGATCGGGGTACCCTACGAGTCCCCTATCCCATGGGGGACAGTGCGGGTAAGCAAGCACCGCGGAGCATCGGTCTCCCTGGATCAGGCCATCGCCTCCGAATGGATCCAAGGCACTTTCTTCCGCTGGATCGGGAACGCCTACCAAGGGTTGGCAACGGGAGGCAGTTTCCTCCCCCTTTCCGGTTACTGGGGCAGAGCGAAGGTGGAAGGACTGAGCTTGCTCATGCCAAAGCTCTGAGCCGTCCCAGACTTTCTCTACCGTCACTCAAACGAGGATTTCTTTACAGAGCACCGTGACACTATTCGGAGCAGCACTCTTGGGATGATGGTTCGATGCTGCGCCACCCTTGATGAGACGAGATGAAATGGAATGGCTTCCCTTCACGAACTGAGGTTGCCTCAAAGTCTTCTCTTTTTCAGCGGCCTGGCCCTATACTCGCAGGGAGGGGTTTATGACACTTCATATCAGCCTATTGATCTTCGCTTATGTCATCGGGTCTATCCCGACTGCCCTCTGGATGGCGCGGTGGGTGATGGGCGCCGATATCCGGCGGGTCGGGGATGGCAACATGGGCGCCGTGAACACCGGCCGGACGCTGGGTTGGCGAGTTGGGACAATGGTGGCCTTGATCGATTTCGCCAAGGGGGCCTGTCCTGTGGCCTTGGCCAGCGCTCTTGGCTTCCCCCTCGGCTGGCAGATGGCCATCGGCACTTGTGCAGTCCTGGGGCATGACTTTTCCCTTTTCGCCCGTTTCGCCGGGGGGCAAGGGACATCGACCACGATTGGCGTGATGTTCGTCCTGCTTCCTCTGGAAACCACAGCTGGATTTGCTGTGTGGGGGGCAGTGCTTTGGGCTACCCGTAACTTCAACCTCAGTGCAAGCGTGGGGATGGGAATCACCCTGGTAGTGGCGATCTTGCGAGGAATCTCCTGGCTGATCTTCTTCTACTATGTCGGAATGTTCCTGCTGGTTCTCTTCAAGCGGATGATCGACGCGCCTCGGCGAGCCCAGATTCGTCAGCACCCTCGCACTCTCTGAAGAGGATGGAGTCCCAAGCGGCTGCAGCCGGTAGGATGTTTTTCTCCTGGCCGAAGCGGCCGCTTCAATCCAGCCGTTGCTGCTCTTGCACTCACTCGAAAGCTCGAAACGGCATGTCTCTGATCAGGGCAAGTCAACGAGTATTTTTGGAAGTATTGGTAGAAAAGGGCCAAATCTCAGGTATTTACCCGATTTACAAAATCCCTTAAGCAGCTACGATTTCCATCAGGAGGTTGGCATTCAAGCGCACCATTATGCACCATCATGAAAAGGAGTTGGCAATGAGGAATCGATTCTACAAGCGGGTAGCGCTGGCGGTCTTGGCTGTCTTTCTCTGTTGTGTTGTCTTCCCCTTTCTGGCCGCAACCCCTGGCGCTGGCGCTAGCGAGTCATCCGAGGTGAGGATCGTCCTGACCATCGGCTCCACCGAGGTTATGGTGGGCTCCAAGACCAGCACCCTCGACGCTACCCCCTTCATTCGAGATAACCGCACCTACGTCCCGGTGCGCTTCATCGCCGAATCGATGGGCGCCAAGGTAGGCTGGGTGCAGACTGAACAGAAGGTAACGATCGAGCTGAACAAGAACGTTATCTGGCTGTGGATCGGGAAAAAGACGGCTCAGGTGAACGGCATAGAGAAGGACCTGGATGCCCCGCCGGTCATCGAAAATAACCGCACCTTCGTCCCGGTGCGCTTCGTCACCGAGAACCTGGGGGCAGCCGTGAGCTGGAATGCCCACGATCAAACGGTAACGATCAGCTTCGACAAGGACAACCTTTTCATCCCCGTCGCGCCCGGCACTCCCACCATTGCCTGGCCGGAATCACCCTCTACCCCCACTTTCGTGAGCTGGTGGATGCCCAGCGATGACCAAATCCGGGAGGCCATCCAAAAAGGGGAGAGCTTCGCCAAGGCCGACGACTTGATCCGTTACCTCTTCCTCAACTACGGCTGTGATCTGTCCGGGGGTGGAAGTGCGCCTCCCCCCTACCTTCAGAATGTTGTCTTCCTGGTCACCCCCTATGCGCAGGTTGTACTGGATACGTTCGTCCTCAAAACGAATGTGGATATGAGCCTTGACAGTGAGTTCAGATTCGAACTAGCCAAAGCCAGCGCCGCGGTAGCGTCTCGAAATGTGGGTGTGATGCTCATCGGTTACGGGGATAAAACGCATCTGTTGGAACACTATCTGTGTTCCTTGTCCATCATGGGTGGAAAAACAGTAGACCCGGGGCATTGGATTACCTTGATGACCCAGAGCCCGCTGATCCAGGGATATCCTCCGGGGGAGAGCAAAGGCGCAGCGATGATGTGGCAATTTGACAGCACCCAAATTTCGCGGGAGGCAAAGGTTGAGATTCAGGTGACGACCCCCTCCAAGCAGATGCAGGCCTACTTCAACCTGGGAACGCTGAAATAGGCCAGATCCCCATGAAAGACCCCGGTTGATGCCTGAGAAGGACTCGATGCAAAGGTGGAGAGGCTCTCGTTGTCTTTTTGCCGCGCTGTAGAGATGAGATTGATGTTCGTGCCGGTTCAGTTCGTTTACAGGACGGGAGCGCCAGGCAAGCCTTCTAAGGCGAAGCCTTCCAGTGGTTCCCGATTTTTTCCCTCATGGAGGTTGTGATGAAGAACCTGATTCAAAAACGAGTTGCTGTCATGATTCTAGCTGTTCTGCTCTTCGGCTTGGTCCTTCCCGTCCAGGCGGCTTCCACTCCCGCCGTGGTCCGCATCGTCCTCACCGTCGGCTTGACCAAGGCTTCGGTCAACGGCATGCCCCAAACTTTGGATGCCACTCCCTTCATTCGAGATAACCGCACTTACGTCCCGGTACGCTTCATCGCCGAATCGATGGGCGCCAAGGTAGGCTGGGTGCAGACCGACCAGAAGGTAACGATCGAGTTGAACAAGAACGTTATCTGGCTGTGGATCGGGAAAAAGACAGCGCAGGTAGATGGCAAAGGCAAGGACCTGGATGCCCCGCCGGTCATTGAGAACAGCCGCACCTTCGTTCCGGTGCGCTTCGTTACCGAGAATCTGGGATCCTTGGTGGAATGGGACGGCGCCAACAAGGTGGTCACCATCACTTACAAGAATCCAGCCGCCACGCCTTCCAGCGCCCCCACATCCAGCGCTGCGACCCCGGTAACCCCGGTAGCCGCCTGGATGCTTACCGATGACCAGCTTCAGGCTGCCTTGAGCAAGGGAAACAGCTTCTTTTCCGGCGAGGAGTTTGTTAATTACCTGCTCGGTGATTTTGGAACCTGGCTTCCAGACCGCTCTGGGGTGACAGGTGCAGCCCTCTTGATGACTCCCTATGCTCGAACCATTGAGACGGCGTACGACGTCAAGACCTTGAATGCCGATCTGGCCAACTTGGGCTTCCCGGATGCCAATCTTTCCTACACGCTCGCGGACGCCAAGAAGGAAGCGCCGCTGAATTCTCATGAACTAAAAGTGATGCTGGTATGTTATGGCAACACCGAGAATTTCTACAAAGGCTCCAAATGCCAGTTGAAGCTGGCCAGCGGAACCACCCTTCAGCCGAAAGGGGAGTTCACGCTGGACGAAGGAGGTCTCACCAGCGGGTTGCCACCCCGGGCGAAATACGGGGCTGTGCTCTACTGGTCCTTCGACACCACCCAGATCCCCCGTGACACCAAGCTTGACATCAAGTTCACTAGCTCCACCGGCGAAAATACTGCCTCCTTCGATCTTGGCTGGGTGAAATAGCGGTAATCGGTTGAGAAGAAGCCATTCCCTCCTGATGGTCAGTCGCTGGAAGGCGAGGAGTATCGGCTTTCTCGGGATCATGCTCTTATGTGCCTGTTTCATCCCCTCGCCCGCCTTGGGTGATACCACTATTCAATCCACTTCCGGCCCCAGGATCTTCGAGATCAAACTAACGGTCATAGTGGGGGAAGCACGAGCTTTTGTCATCTTCAATCCGATCACCCTGCCCGCCCCGGCCTTCCTCCAGGATGGGGAGGTGATGGCTCCCCTTTCCCTGTGGGCGGAGGCCAAGCAGGGCAATATCACTTGGGACAAGAAACGCCTTACCGCAACCCTCACCACCTGGAAAGGTTCCTATGTCCTCACTGCGGGCGATCCAACGATGGTCTGGAACGGCACCCCTACAGCTCTCCCCTCTACACCCACCTTGATCAAGGGTTCCCTCTATGTCCCTCTCCGCTCACTGGCCGTGGCCAGCGGCGACCGCTGGGAATGGCAGAGCGGCAGCAAGGAAATGATCCTTTGGCCGAAACGATTCGACCCTCATGCCGTCTGGTATGTGGAAAGCAACACACCGCCTGCCTCCTGGATACAACATACGATTTCCCCACCTTCATGGGTCCAATGGACCTTAAGAGCTGTTGGTGGGATCTTCCTGGCCTTGATCGCATGGTTAGTCTGGGTCCTCGTCGAAGACCGAAACAAAATCAGGACACTCAAACGACCTTGCCCGAACTGCACAGAAAGGGTTGATCCACGGTTCGACACTTGTCCTCAATGTGGAGCCAGGATCGAAAACGAACTACCTGTTCCCCGGTTGATTTCTTGCCCCTACTGCTTTCGCACGATTTTCGCTGGATCCACGGAATGCCCGTGGTGTCTGAAAGGGCTGGAGCCGGAGGTGAAACCTTCCAAGCGTAGGCTTCCTTCTACAAGAAATCTTGCCAGTGGGATGATCCTTTTCGCTGTGTTTTGGCTAATGATCGGGGTGTTAACGGTCAGTGGGTGGCACGATCAGAGCGATCAGATATTCCTTTTCTGGCTTGATTTCGGCATCGGGGTCTTGATCGGAATTCTCATAGGGATGATTTTGAGGATGGTATGGAGTCGAATCGGGAAGGCGAAGGTCCTCAAAACATGGGCACTGAAAATGCCAGAAGGTTCAAATATACTCCTTGTTCTAGAAATATTATTCTTCGAAATCTCGCTTTCATTCTCTGGTGTCCTTCTACCAATCGTGGGAACAGTCTTAGCGTTAGTCCTAGCGTTTGCGACTCCCGTCTTGATTAGTTGCTTGTGGTGGATCGCCCTCCAACTCTCCCGGGGAAAATGGCCCCCGGACACGGAATCTCCTTCCCAGTCTCTTTCCTCGTTCAGGAAGACGGACGCCTGATGCCACCTTTGAATCCCCCACCGAAACCAAGGCAAACTCTGCCCGTCTGCCGGAGAACAAGCTTACTTGCTGCTGAGGATCAGGCGGGAGTCTGGATCAGCTTCTCTACGGCTTCCTCCTGGGTAAACTGGGTGGTGAACTGCCTCCCCGTCTTGCTCTCCACGATTTCAGCCAGCAGACCCTGGCTCTGCAAAGCAAGGAGGGAAGGGCGGATGTCGTGGGGAAGCCAGAACATGGCCTGCAGGGTTGGATTCTCCACCAGTTCAGCGATCGGGTAGGTTCCCGGTGTGGGAAATTCCTCATGAAGAAGAAAGGTGAAAGAGGGCAGCAACAAGGGGCGTGAAATGAGCTTCACTTCCTTCAAATCGATGGTAGCCAAGCCTGCCGCATCCAGTGTCTCGACGATAGCCAGAGTGCATTCTTTGACGCCCTTAGCGCCCGGGAAGCGCTCCTCCAGGTAGCTCCACAAGCGGTAGCGGGTCAGGCTGCCCATGGGAAAAACAGGCAGGAAGACATCCAGACAAGTCTCCTGCATCAAGGGTTGCGCCTTTAGGAAGCGCAGGAAGCAGGCATCTTTAAGCTCTTGCCGGCCGGCAAAATGGCGGGCGAACTTCAGCAAAGCGCGGTCGGGGTCCCCTGCTGGGAAGAGACAGCGTGCGATGATGTGAGCGTATCGGTTGCGCGTCTGGGGCGAGTTGGTCTGCAGATGGCCCTGCAGGAAAGTCTTCATCTCCTCGATCGAGTTAACCAGCGGGAGCAAGGGAGCAATTTCTACAGCCTCCCTCAACAAGGTCCGGCGAAAGAGGCCAAGTGGCGTGCCAGTCGCGTTTTCTACCACGGGCTCGCTTGATTCGGATGTAAATTTCTTCCCCTTCCCTCCGGATGATTCCACCGCGTTCCCTGAGCCGGATCCGAGACGCAAACTGAAGAGATCGCCCTGCCCGGCTTGGAAGGGGGTCGTGCTGCCATCTTGATCTTGGGAAGTCCTGCGCAGCCAATGGATCAGTTTCAGCAAGGTTGCCGTGTAGGCTTTGACTCCATCAATCCGGCACAGAGTGTCAAAATCAGCCTGGAAAACCCCAGCCAGTGTGCCGAAGCGGGCCAGCAGGGAGCCGGCCAAAAAAGAAACGTCGGCGGAGGGGATGGCGTAGGTTAGAATGAGTTCCAGGACAGCCGCATCCTCGCGAGCCGTCCCCTCACCGGTCAAGAAGTCCCGGCGCAGACGCCGGCGGTGTCCTTCTTCGCTCAAAGTTGGCATAACCCCTCCATCGAAGCTGTTGGTGGTCACCCTTCGGCTCCACCCTGCTCACTATAGCGCAAGATGCGCCGGGAAGGAACGAAATCTTCCCACCGCTCCGCTCATGCGCCAGGAAGGCCGGCACAAGGTGCGCCGGCCTCCTGAAGAGGGGTGTGAGTAATGGGGTGGTTCTTCTATGACTAGCGGGGGCCCATCCCGCGTCCGAAGGGGGCGAAGAAGTCGATGAGCCGTCCGAACTGGTCCATCGCTTTGGCGAAGATCTCTGGGCCGACGATTTGCTTGGCCTGGAGGGCGACGTTGATTTGAGCCTGCAATTGCTGGGCGCGAAGG
>Ga0247841_10000352_pt1 | contig 123534 bp, 115 predicted proteins | sample LaCruzMarch2015__2_FD_192410 | JGI IMG/M metagenome (GOLD analysis project Ga0247841, IMG submission 192410) | Freshwater microbial communities from meromictic Lake La Cruz, Castile-La Mancha, Spain - LaCruzMarch2015_18m | ecosystem: Environmental > Aquatic > Freshwater > Lake | place: Spain... | reverse complement strand
AAATTAAATATGACCGAATTGGTAACACAAAATCAATATGATGTAAGAAACACTATATTATCTCATTTTAAGGATATTAATAAAGTGATAAAGGATAAATTAATTGACGAGCAAATTCAAAATTATGAAAAATCGATGGTTGTATATCAAAAAAAAATAGAAAAGAAGGAAAAGAAAACATCTGACAAACACGGTCGCATTTTTTCCAAACTAATCAAAGAAAAATCACATATGAATGATATGAAAATGTATAAAAAATATCCTGTGAAAAAACAATATGAAATAATAAAAAAATTACGTGAAATAAATGAATTGTCTATTATTGACAAGCCATATCGTTTAAAATTAATTGAATCGTCTATTCCAGTTATTTATAAAAGCACGGCACTAAAAAAAATTAATCAATTACGAAATATGGATCCAACAAGTGGAGAGTATAGTAAATTAAAAAATTGGATTGATATGTTTATGAATATACCATTCGAATATTTTAGTAAATTGGATGTTACAAAAGAAGATAGTCACGAATTTTTAGAAAAATCATATTCTGTATTAAATAAGGCTGTATATGGGTTAGATGATGCTAAAATTCAACTAATACAATTAATGGGACAATTAATTGTAAATCCAACGACAATTGGTTGTTCTATCGCTATTAATGGGCCTCCTGGAACAGGAAAAACATCCCTTATAAAAGAGGGTGTAAGTAAAATATTAAATCGACCATTTATTTTTATACCATTAGGAGGAGCAACAGATAGTTCTTTCTTAGAAGGTCATAGTTATACATATGAAGGAAGCACGTGTGGAAAAATAATACAATCCATCATTGATTGTAAATGTATGAATCCTGTCATTTATTTCGATGAATTAGATAAAATAAGTGATAGCCCAAAAGGTTCTGAAATATTAAATTTATTGGTTCATATTACAGATACTACTCAAAATAATCAGTTTCACGACAAATATTTCAGAGAAATTGAATTTGATTTGAGTAAATGTTTATTTATTTTTAGTTACAATGAAGAGGCGAATATAAGTCCTATTCTCTTAGATCGAATGTATAAAATAAAAACAGGTGGATATTCCACAAAAGAAAAAATACATATTGTAAATAATTATCTTTCGCCGTCTATTGGTAAACAAATTGCGTTTCCAAATAGTGATATTATTATTAAGGATGATGTTTTGATGTATATTATTGAAAAATTCACAATGGAAGAAAAGGGTGTGAGAAATGTAAAAAGGTGTATTGAGATTATTTATTCTAAGTTAAATTTATTTCGTCTTATGAAACCAGGTATGAATATTTTCAAACAACAAATAGATTTAGATGTTTCATTCCCGTTTGAAGTAACTCGTAATAATGTAGATAAACTTATTAAAATAAATACAGGAAGTAGTATATACAAACATATGTATATTTGATATTACGGATATAAATATATATGTTACTATATAAATAATGAGTGACGAATTATTTTATTGTTTGGAAATGAAGCGTCAATACCAATCTCTTATTATTTCTTATAATTCATTGATTGAAAATTATCAAGGAATTATAGAAAATAATGAAAATTTTATGCGTAAGTTATCTCTAAATACGAAATATATGGAATCGGATAATCAAATATTCAGATGTTATATTTATGAATATAAAAATATTGTATTTGGCCTCAATATATATATAACGAGTTTGGAGGATCATATCGCAGGATTAACTCCACCAATTGAATTAAATAAGGAGAGAAGTTGTTTCTGTAAAAATAGTTAAAATATAATTATATTTAATTTATTATGATTAGTGAAAACATTAAACATAAAAACACAGCGTTATTGGTTGAACCTAGAAATATACCACACGTATTTGTGACTCTAGATAATGCTTATAGTATATTAAAAGATGACTGGAATTATGTTTTTTATTGTGGAAAAAGTGTATATGATGAATGGAAATTATCTATGCCACATTATGTCGAACTAAGACAATTAGATAGCGATAATTGGATAAATGGTGAATATAATACATTTTTTAAACAAAAAGAGTTGTGGTTATCATTAAAGGGAGAGTTTGTTTTAACAATACAGCTTGATATGTGGTTATTTAATGATTATCCATACACAATAGATTATTTTATAAATCAGAATAGAAGTTATATTGGTGGTAATATGCCTTATGCTTGGAAAGAGTTTGCGCCGTTGGGAATTTATACTCAAATAAATAATTTTAATGGTGGATTATCTCTAAGAAAAAGAGAGGATATGATTAAAATAGTTGATTATTTTAATCATATAAATCATCCTCTATATAATAATTTCCCAGAGGATCTCTTTTTTACAGTGGGATGTTATAAATTAGGTATGAAAACAGGAGATGATGATGAAACGATGAGATTTGCCGTCCATTGTATTTATTACGATGAGTGTTTTGGGGTACATCATATGTGGGATAATCGAGTTCAAAATAAAATATTGAATCGTTGTCCGTATTTACTCGATGTAAATCCATACGTATTTGGTAGTATAGTATGTAATGAAAAATTGTCTAAACCAAATTATATTCACATACCTAAAAAAATAATTATAAATAATACATTAGATTTCCCACAAAATATAAGATTTTAGAATATATCGGTTGGGTTCATATTTCCACCTCCTCGACCCTGTGTAATATAAAACGCATCACTGTTTGTTAAACAAACACAACCCATAGATGATGACATACCGCTCCCAGGTCCTTTCGCACAACAACTTGGTGAAAACCTGGCTTTGTCAAACATATATAAGCTATTTCTATCCAATGGTGCTGCGTCAGCCTGTGCTACACCTACAGATGGATTCCAGTTAGTTGTATCTACAGGAGTTCCTGGAAATATTGTTGGACTGTCTCGAAATGAAATATCACTTACAAATCCTTCAGTTGATGTTGGTTTTCCGGTAATTTTTTTATTACCAGTTACAGAAGTTGGAGCTGTTGAAGATGCCGAAGCCTTTACCTTATCCTTTACAGCTTCACTTATTGGTCCGTCGGGGGTGTTTGAAATGTTTTCAAGTGCTTCGTGGAATGTATTTGAAGCCCAGGGCATAGCTGTTATAAATACTACTACGACCAATAAAATAAATACCACAATTATTTGGTAATTAATCTTGCTTGATATCTTAGGCATTTTCATTTTCATATCTATCTTATTATATAATAAAATAAAATATCTTTCTGTCATATAGGATATTTTTTTACATTAATATATTCTGTATCAGAATAATCAATTACCTTTTTACTATTTTGTTTGTCGAAAATATAAAATAACCCATCTGTTGTAATTAAATGAAAATTATATACATTTTTGTAATTCTCCACATTTTCATCCCATATACTTTTATCCGTTATATACGTATAATCTTCTTTACCTATCAATACGATTCCTATTACTTCATAACCTAAATAAAGTATATCTCCTATTTTTATTTTACAAATATCTTCTAATGTTTCATTTACTGTAATAACAGAAGTATTCCATTCAAATCCATAACGCGTTTCTATCACATCATCCATATTATTCAAATATTTCTCTACATATACATTATCTTCTTTATTTTTTACACAAATATCATCCCAATCAAGATATTCATTTAGTCCAGTAATGATATTTTTATTTGTTGTATTTAAACAATATACTACTTCGGGGCGGTATAAATTTCTTTCTATACTATTAGGATGATCTTTAACGTAAATCCATTTTGGTTCATCTAAACCATAAGATACCCGATGGAATGAGGTAACTAAATCATTATTCAAATGATATATAGATTGGTCTTTTGTCATAGCACATTTCATAACAGATTCTACTTTATTGTTATCATATAACACATCGCCCGGTTGTATATCATAAATACATTTGAGTGTATTATCATCTAATCTCACCGTTACAGATTTATCAAAACAAGTTGGTAATGAAGGAAATGCCCTTGACTGCATTTTCAAATAATTCATACAAAATATCATAATAATTAGTGATGGTATAGAAATGGCTAAAAATAATACAACATATACCATAATCATTGTCATTAAAATGGGTAACATTATAGCAGAAAATGGATTTATAAAGGCTGTAGCAGCAAATACAGCATATGTAGCAATCAACCCAGCTAACATTACCGTAAGGGTTACGAGTATAGCAATAATAAAATCTAGAATAACCCCCATTGTGGATTTAATGGTGTAATAAACTCCCAATATTGAATACATCATTGTAGCCAAAACACCCTTTATTTTTCCCATTATATCAGCAAATTTGATAAATATTATATTAAATGGTATAATGACATTTACAATTCGATTGTAAATTTCATTTACAAGATTTGTTATAGTATGTTTTAATACATTTATACGTTCGCGAATATTATTAACTGATTCCGCTAAAAGGTTAAAAAAGTTTGTAATAATGGAAATAATAAATTGTATAGGTAATAATAAATATTGTGTAAATGTAGTTACCATATTTTGAATACAAAATGTGAAATTTTGTGATGTATATTCACTGGGAGACATACCTTCTGGGGCATTTATCCAACCAGCGAAAGGTATTATTGACAATTTACATCTATTTTCAACCCAATTATTTTTTATACTTTCGACATTTGTTAGGTAATATAAATAACTACATATTCCAAATAATACAAGAAAATACAATATACACGTTAATATGATGTGTTTATTCTCTTGAAAATAACTTGGATCTCCATAAATATTTTCAAATATTGTAAATAGTTGTTCTTTATTCATATAAATGACTATAATAATTTGTTATTATAATAAAATATCATAAATATCGATGCCGTCCTTTAATGATTGGGTATCTTTTTCTTATATAACAGCTGGTTTTCTTATTCAATTTGGAATTATTTTTTATTTAACATCTATGCTATCAATCCAAGATAATTGGCTAGAAAATAGATGTAATCCGATGTATATGCCGTTTGCTGAAGACGTACAAAGTAATTTTATATATTGTATTCAAAACGTTCAATCCAATTTAATGCCCTATTTGTTAGAACCAATCCATTTTATTCTTTCGATGTTAACTGACTTTGGAGGTGGTATTTCAAATAGTGTGAATTCTATGAGAGAAGTGATGAGTTCATTTGTAGGAAATACAACGAATATTTTTGTAAATATTTATGGTGCCTTTATGGGATTAATTATCGCATTTCAACGCATTGTATTAGGTATTCAGGATATGATTAATAAATTGGTTGGTGTAGTCATAACATTATTATATATTTTACAAGGAACTATGGATACAATGTCTAGTGCTTGGGCTGGACCTCCAGGTCAATTAGTTAGGGCTATCTGTTTTCATCCTGAAACACAACTAAGAAAAGAAGATGGTAGTTATTTTCCTATATGTAACGCAAATATAGGGGATGAATTACACGACGGGTCTATCATAACAAAAGTTCATTGTTTTAAAAATTGTAAAGATGAAATATTATATGAATTATCACATAATATTAAAGTAACAGGTAATCATTATCTATTTTATAAAAATAAATGGACGATGGTAAAAAATATTCCTAATGTAAAAAAATCAATGATGAAAAGTGATATATTATATTGTTTGGAAACATCGAGTCAAAATATTCATATACAATCTTATGTATTTTGGGATTGGGAAGATGATGTCTTTTTGTTAGTATGAGACATATTTTGATAAAAAGGTTTTATAATATAAGGGTGGATATTTGTCATCTTTGATTGATTGTTTGGTCATTCCACTTTCATCATTTCTATCAAACAATGAACTAGCATTATTTATTTTATTTTGTATAAAATTTTCATCTGTATAATCATCTCCACTATATTCGACGTGTGAAAATTCTCTTAATTTATTTTGTATGAAAGGAACATCCCCGAAATAAGATAAATGCCATCCACCATTCTTTATTTTTGGTGAATTCGTATTACTTAATCTTATATCGTGTATTGAGTGTCTTTTATCTAGTATTGTTTCATATTTACAAAGAACACCTTTCGTCCAATAATCTCTATAGATGGTATTTAAATTATAGTAATATAATGACATTTCCATATGATTCACACTAACTTCTATCTCACCATTTTTAATTTTTTGTAATGTTCTTGGATCAGGAATCTCATCCAAATCGGTAACAACTATTATATCATCATTTTCTAAATCGGAAATTTGTTCTAATCCTCTATTTATACAATTACGCTGAAATCGTTCATTTACCCATTGTTGACCTGTAAAATTCGGACAAAGTTGAATATCTGGTGCTTTGTGTGGAAAATCATCTACTACTACGTGAATTATTCGAGTATTATCATATGATGGAATACTTTTTTTTAACTCATCAAAATATAGTATTTTTTCATTACCTACAAATGTATGCGTTGATTCTACAATGACAAAATAATCAACTACATCATTCAATATAGTTAATCTATATTTCAATAAATCTATTTCATTGTAAAATGGAAAACAATCAATAATCTTCATAAACAATATGTTATATATATTTTTAACCCATTTACATATGTAAATAATCCATACATTTGAATTTTGTTTTTGAATTAATACCCAAAATAGTTGATTTGTTACTTGTAGCTATCATACGGATACAATCTATCACCATATTATTTTCTTTTGAAAACGATTCAACATCATTATATATGCTTCCATCGTCATAAAGAATGATTATGTTATCAACTAATTCTTGGTTAGTGATAACTTTATCAGGCATTGTAATCATTTCATTTAGTTTATTTAATAAATTTGATATAATTTGATACAATTCAATACTTTTTATCATATTATTTTTTGTTAAATTCACCATAAATAAACTAACAGATCTTCTCTTTTCATTTAAAATATTCATTTTACAAAACTCATCATAATCATCTTGATTTACAACAGATGTTATGTTATCAAACAATTGACAATATTTTACAAAATTGGGATAAAATGTATCTGCTATTATTTGTATTTTGTCTGACAAATAACAATATAAATCGGCATATACTTTCGAAAACATACGATTATTTGAAGCAATTGTAAATATCAATTCTCCCATTTTTTCTACTTCTTCACTAGATGATTCAGTTTTTAACCATTCGTGTATCATATTTTCCATTTTTACAGATATATCCAAATAATTTTTATCGGTAAGTTTGTTTAAATTTAATTTAATTGTATCCAACCCTATCTTGGGTTGTTGTTTTGTGTAATTTTTAGGAACTATGTATTTGATATCCGATTTATTTTTTGTAGTTTCTGGTTCTTGATATTGATTTCTTAACCACATATCATTCTTTGTATTTGGTTCTTTAATTAAAGTAAGCCCTAAGTCAGCCAATAAATTGTTTAACTTTGGAATAATCACATCATACTGATTTTGGGATATTTTTATTGTTTTTATATAATCCATAGAATATTCAATTCTATTGCTATTTACCTGTTGCGGAGATTTCTTACTAGGTGTAACTTGTTTCCATCCACAATTATCATTTTCATCAGATGATAAATTCATAGATATATTGGTTATCATTTAATATTTAATATAATTATTATATAAAATCATAAATTCAAGTATTGTATATAATGGATACATTAGAAACAATAGAACCTACAATTGAAGAGAATAAAGATAATATGGAGTTTTCTAATTGGGATGATTTAGATATTAGTGACAAATTATTACGAGGTATTTACGCATATGGTTACGAAAAACCAAGTATTATACAAAGTAAAACGTGTAAGCCTATTATGTCAGGCCGTGATGTCATAGCACAATCACAATCTGGCACGGGAAAAACCGCATCCTTTGTAATTGGTTCTTTAACAAAAATAGATGATACGCTGGATGAATTACAGGTTATTATATTAAGTCCAACCCGTGAGCTTTCCTTACAAATTCATAGTGTCATTACAAATTTAACAAATTCTTGGGCGGATTTACGCAGCTATTGTGTTGTTGGGGGAATTCCTATTAAAGATGATATCGAATATTTTAAAAATTCGATACCACATATTTTAGTGGCAACTACAGGTAGATTACTCGATTTGATAAAAAGACGTATTATTAATACACGGTATGTTAAAATGTTAGTTTTAGATGAAGCAGATGAATTATTACAAAATAATTTTCAAGTTCAAATACGAGAACTTGTAAGTAAAATGGAATCAGATATACAAATATTGTTATTTACAGCAACTGTTCCAGATGAAATGATGACAGTATCTAAGAAATTTATGAGAAATCCTTATATTATAACAATACAATCTGAAAATTTATCATTGGATGGAATTAAACAATATTATTGTGCTGTTATGAATGACGTTCAAAAAGTAGAAACATTAAAGGATATTTATTCACAGATTAGTATTTCTCAGAGTATTATTTATTGTAACTCTGTAAATAGAACAATGATATTATATGAAGAATTAAAAAGTGAATCATTTCCTGTTGCGTTTATCCATAGTACTATGGATAAGTCTGAACGTTCCACGATTTTTAATAGTTTTAAAAGTGGAAAATATAGAGTATTAATATCAACTGATATCACATCACGAGGTATTGATATTCAACAAGTGGGTGTTGTTATTAACTTTGATATTCCTGTTTGTAAATATACATATCTTCATCGTATTGGAAGAAGTGGTAGATGGGGTAGAAAAGGTATTGCGATTAATTTTGTTGTAAATAGAGATACTTATTTAATGAAAGATATTGAAAGTTATTACAAATGTAATATAGAAGAATTACCACGTAATTTTTCATCTTATATTGCGTAATTGAAGTATCCTTATTTTATAAAGTAATAATATGTTCCAGTATCTTAGTTATAAAAAACAACCAGATCGACAACCTAAAATAAGTTGTGAAGAAAATATTTTATCCGTTTATAAAATTCCTATTCATTACGACGGAAATAAAAAGAAATTACACAATTCAATTATTGAAGATTTAGAATTAAATGGTTCGGTTTACAATACTCTTTGTAATAATCAATCTTCTAAAATATGTTCGACGTTTATTCGTGTAGTATCTGAATATTACACGAATGATAAAGTTTTTTTAAAAGATAATCAAAAAACGATTGAACTGATGAATACAAAAACAAAATATTGTTCTCCAGAACAAACGGATTTGATTGTATCTTTCTTAGATGATACAATAAACGATGAGTATTTTATTGAAAAGTTTATGTATATAGATGTAGAATGTCTTTCTTTTTTGAATGAAAATGATATGTTTATGAAAGTATATTCTTTTATTGGTATATCATCACCTGTATTCGCATTATTAAGTCCATTATTTGTCCTTATAACCCCATTTATAATGTTAAAATTAAACAATGTTGAAATTTCTTATTCATTATATATTAAAATATTAGGGGATATTATTCAAGCCAAAGTATTTGGTAAGACGATTATTACAGAAGAAGGTGTAAAATTTGAAGATAAGATATATGCCTTTTTATGTGTGGGGTTGTATATTTATCATATATATCAAAATATACAAAAATGTATAAAATATTATGAGAATGTTGTTCTTATTCATAAACATATACAAGAAGTGTCGGATTTTTTATCATCTACTATTCCTATGATGAAATTATCTTTATCTGAACGTGTATTTTATACAAGCGAGCCACATACTATTTATTATAAAGAAATGGAGACTCATTTACCCGTATTGGAATCATTACAAGAAATGTTATTATCAATTAAACCATTTGAAATGAATATAGAAGAGGCTTTCCAGTTAGGGTTGTTGTATAAAACATTTTATACAATTTATTCCAACAAAACAATACATACATCTTTATATTATGCCTTGGGTTATCAAGGTTATATGAATGTTTTGAATGAACTTTACAAAAATGTTGAATTAAAATTATTATCAAATGCTACATTTTATAAAAAATGTAAAAAGGATAAGAAGAAGAAAATAAATATTTCTAAATTTAAGAATATTGTCTACCCAGTTCTTATTAAAGAAACCACAAATGTTCCAAATGATATATCACTTGATAAAAATATGGTATTAACTGGAGTGAATGCTTCTGGAAAAACAACAATGTTAAAATCTGTTTTTATAAATATTATCTTATCCCAACAAATTGGTATAGGAAGTTTTTCATCCTTTTCATTTCAACCATATGATTATTTACACTGTTATATTAATATTATAGATACATCAGATAGATATAGTTTATTTCAATCAGAATGTAAAAAATGTCAAGAAATTATTCAATCTATCCAAGAAAATCCAAATAAAAAACATTTTTGCGTTTTTGATGAAATATTTTCAGGAACAACTCCAGACGAAGCTATCAAATGTGGCTATGGATTTTTAACATTCTTGAATTCTAACCCAAATATCAGGTTTATTCTTACTACACATTTTATGGATTTATGTAAACAACTCGAGGATGATAATATATCTAATTATAAAATGGTTTCTACCATTCAAGATAAAACATTATTACATACTTATAAATTAGAAAAGGGAATGAACGATATTCAAGGTAGCGTAGAAATATTAAGACAATTAAATTTTCCAGAAGAAGTCATATCAACTATATGCTCGTTATAATATTTAAAATAATATATAGATAAAATATATGTCAAATATATCCAGTATGATACATATGTTATTTAGGTATGCCCTTTTTATAGTTATCATAATTATCCTATTAATAATAGGATTAATGTTTTTTTACTTTAACAACCAAATTAATTATCAAAACAATAAAATCAATACAATGTTTGGTATTGTGACTGAAATAATTCAAAAAGATATTCAACCACTTAATATTCCATTCTCTTCTATTTCTGACCCCACACAAAATATGTTTCAAATCCCCGGTTCATCCAGTAATCTAGTTGAAGTAAGTGATTCCGATTCAGACGATGATGATGATGATGATGATGACGAAGATGATGAAGATGGTGAACTTCCACAAATTATTTTCACATCACCTGTAGATATAAATGAAGATACTATAAATATCCAACTACTCGATATAACAGATGTAACCGAAGTTAATGATAATGAAAAAGTTGTGGGTGTGGATATGGAAGTTGATTTTAAACCAGGTGATAAAACAGAATGTGATATTACTTCATCTGAAGAAATTGTAGAAAATCCCCACACTGATGATCTAAATATAACAATTATACATTCCGAACCCAAGCATAGTGGTGGAAGTTTAAGTCATCACAAATCATTACACGTGAATGAACTAAGAAAGATGGCAGTTCAACTTCAGCTAATACCTCAGGTAGAGGCTAAAAAATTAAAAAAGGATGAATTGGTTGATTTGTTAGGTAAATCCACAGAAGCAAAACAAGAATAATTTTATTAATTTAATAATAAATATTTAGAACGTATCGAATATTGCCTATGTCGGATTCATCTAACGGATTTCTTCTATGAAATAATTTTTTACCATTCATAGATAATATTTTCATTTCATTTGAATCAGTTGAGTAATAAGAAGTTATTGGGTGAGTTGGGTATGTATGTGGATATGGGTAATTGTCATAATCAGTTCTTTTTTGTTTGATAAAATCATCTCCTAATAAAGTGATAGTATCAGATTCTTCTTTTGTTAAACAAGATGTTCCGTTACCATTCCAACTGATTATTAGATTATTTTCCTTTTCGCTAGGAAATAAAATATTATCCTTATGCCAGTTTCCTTCACCATTTTTTCCGGTATGTGACATTATAGAACTTTTTGACGTTGTAATAATTAAATCATTCTTTATGTTTTCGAAAAATGGATGTTGATCGAATAATAATTCTAAAAACATAGATGTAATTGAATCTTCTCTATATATTTTTTCTACATATTCGCCATATTTCACGAAATCAAATATTTTATTGTATTCTACCAAGAGTTCATCTTGGTTATTTAGACGTTCTCGCAATTCGTCGGTGATTGTCAAATCGAACAACATTGGTTGATAATTAGTTTTATTAATTATCAAATAAATTAATTCATTTTATTTTTTATTTTTTTATAACTGTATTCATTATATAATGAGTTGGGCAACGTGTTACTTGGACGACGGATGTAATAATATTCATTTTGATAAACCACCACTTGTATCAGATGGTAGATTTTATACAAGTTATATATCGAGTGAAGCTATGAATGAAAAAATAAAGGCAACGGAGGGATTACAATCAAATTGGTCTTATCGTGAATATCTACAAAGAAACGCAAAGAAGATTATGGAATATAATAATGTTGAAACGTATTGTAAATTAGGTATTAATCCAGGAAATACTGAAACAAAAAATAGACCTGTTCCTTATGGATATTGTAATCCTGAATCAGATCTAAGAAATAAATATTTATCTCGAAAACAATTGAATTCGCAAATGACGGCACCCAATGTTTATTTTATACCACCTAATCCAGCAGGACACAAGTAGCATAATGTGTATTTAAAAATATATTGTATAATTATACAATATGAAATTATTAAGTATTGATGTTGGTTTGAAGAATTTAGCTCTTTGTTTATTTCGAAAAGAAGAGACTGATGTATTTTCTATTAATATATGGGATGTTATAAATATTACAGGAGTTGAAGAAGAAGTAAAACAAGTATATGCTTGTAATGAAACATTAAAAAATGGAAAGGTGTGTGGGAAAAATGCGAAGTATATGAAACATTGTGGAGAATGTACGTCATATTTATGTATGAAACATTCAAACGGACATATTATTCAACCAAATGGTATGAAAAATATAACAAAATATAATGTGGCTGAATTAAAAAATTGGATAGAGCAATATAACATTGAAATGAATGAAACCATTACAACAAAAAAACAAATGGTTGAAGTTATAAAAAAATGGTTAGATACTTGTTATGTCCCAATACCATCTAAGAAAAAGGTAAAGAATGCTTATACAAACATATTATTATATGGACGTAATATCAAGGATTATTTTGATAAAATATATACGCCTGATATAAAATATGTTTGTATCGAACAACAAATGACAAGTAAAATGAGAATTATTAGTTATATGTTAGCTCAATATTTTATAGGAAAAGATAGTTCTATAGAAATTGTTATGTGTAATGCTTGTTATAAACTAAAGGATTTGGAATCGGAGAAAACAAATTATGATGATCGTAAAAAAAATTCGGTGAAACATATGTTACATTTCTTAGATGATCCCAATTATCAGGATTGGAAAAGTTTTTTTACTAAGAATAAAAAACAGGATGATTTGAGTGATGCTTTTCTTCAAGGAAAGTGGGCTATTGGTAATTATAATTTATAATTTATGATGTTTTTGGTTTGTTTCGTTATACTTAAATATATATTATATTCAAGAAGTATAATTATATGGATACTATAGAATTATCGGATTTTGATATAAAACCAAGCTCATCAACTTATGGTGTTGAATTGTTAATGAATGACAAATCAAAAACAAGTTCAGGTAGTAGTAAAAAGAATAATGATGCTATGTCGGATATTAATCTAGATGATATTAATATATTGGAACAAGAATTGAATGATTTAAGTTTTACTGATACAATGAATGTAAATCAGTCGAGTAATGAAAATATAGGAATCCATACAATGTTTGAAGGTGATATCAAAAATAATGTAAGTTTTGATAATTTAGATGATGATATGGATTTAGATAAACCATCTTTAGGAAAAATGTCATCGAAACATAATAGTGCTACAACAAGCACGTGGGATGGTTTTCAAAAATTCGATGACATTCCATTACATAATGTCGATAAATCATTTCAATCTCAACCTTCTATGTCAAAAGAAGAATTACAAAAAGAGAAATTTTCGTATCTTAGGAAATTAGAAACATTGGAAAGAAAAGGTGTTGAACTATCTAAGAAATATGATATGGAAAGTCCTCTAAATGAAATGATCGGTGAATATGAAACCATTATGGAAGAAAAAAATAAGGCAAATTCTGTTAAATTCCAAGGAAATATGTTAATGGCTGTCATCAATGGAATAGAGTTTTTAAATAATAAGATAGATCCATTTGATTTAAAATTAGATGGTTGGGGAGAACAAATTAATGACAATATGAATGATTATGATGATATTTTTGGAGAATTATATGAAAAATATAAAACTAAGGCGAGTATGGCACCCGAATTAAAATTACTATTTCAATTGGCTGGATCTGGTATTATGATTCATATGTCAAATACATTATTTAGAAGTGCTATGCCGTCAATGGATGATATTATGAGACAAAATCCGGATTTAATGAGACATTTTCAATCAGCTGCCGTAAATTCTATGGCTCCTAAAAATCCCGGTTTCAGTGGATTCGTAAATGGAATAATGGGTCAAGGTAATAACCCACCTCCTCCCATCCCACCTCCTATGAAAACACAAAGTATGGATAATACTTTATATCAATCGCGAGGTGGTAACAATACTTCGGGTAATGGTAACAAAATATTTTCAGAACAAAACAATCAACAATCACAACCTTTTACAAAATCACAACGTCCTGAAATGAAAGGTCCAAGTGATATTTCTTCTATATTATCTAATTTGAAAACTAAGACCATTAATGTTACCAGACAATCCAATGATATGCCACCTCCACCTACCAATAATTATTCAAATTTGTCAGGAAACAATTCGCAAAGACCCTCATCTAGAGCTTCATCTGGAAGAGCTTATAGTCCAACAAATACAAATGACAATAGTGTGATAAGTATTTCAGATTTAAAAGATTTACAAAATGGCGATTTCTCGGCTCCTAAAAGAGGAAGAAAGAAGAAATCTGATAAATCATTAAACACAGTAAATATAAATATCTAATTTCTAATAAAGAAGATAAAAATGCCTTTCATAATAGTATATTAATCAATGTCAAACTTTGATATTAATGATATTGGGATAGATACATTTGCTTCTATGATACAAGTAAAAGGAGGACGTCCTTTTATAAAAAGAGTTTCTTCTATGTCAGGAAAACGCGGATTACAGCCAAATTATCCTATTGTTAGTTATGGTGTTATTGCTATAAAGGGAATTTCTCGTAATTTAGAAATAAGTGTAAATCCTCCATCAATATATATTGATAGATTACCAAGGATAACAAAACAATTGAATGATATTGAATATTTAATGATTTGTAGATCGAATACTTTTGGGTATATTGATTTTATGAAAGGTAATTATTCATTAAATAATTTAGAACACGTTCAAGTTTTAATAAATGAAATGACTATTAGTGAAAAGAATGATATATTAACATTGACCTTTGAAGAATTGTATAGAAGACTTACTAAACCAAGTAAACAACATATAAACGTAAGAAATGATGAGTCTAAAAAAAAATTCGAAAGTCTTCGTAACGGAATAACTGTTTCTGAGGAAATAATAACACTACAGACAATGATAGATTATAGCGATTCTCAATGGATAAATAATGAATGGGAATTTCCAAAAGGAAGAAAAAATTACAAAGAAAAGGATTTGGATTGTGCTAAAAGAGAATTTCAAGAAGAAACTGGAATTTCTTCAACGAATTTACAAATTATTAATAATGTAATGCCTTTTGAAGAAATATTTATAGGTTCAAATCAAAAATGTTATAAAAATGTTTATTACTTGGGTATTATTGATACTGAAGTAGAATTAACCAATTATCAAGAAACAGAAGTAAGTATTATGGAATGGAAATCGTTTAATGATTGTATAGAATCAATACGCGATTATAATGTTGAAAAAAGTTGTGTTCTCACAAACGTTCATAATTTTATTCAAAGTGTTTATTTTATTTAGTTCAATAAATTATCATCATATTAGGTTAAAAATATCAAGGAGTATTCATTTATTTTAATTATGAGGTTAGACCCTAATGTTGCTATTTTTTTGACATTTTATTAATAATATAATATAATATGTCAAATACAATAAATTATGATTTACCAAATGAAATTAATTTAGTTTCTTTATTACGTGGAAAGTCTGAAACAATTTTTCCAAGTAAAACATCCGAGACTAAAATATCTGAACCTAGTAATACAGATAATAAATATATGGAATGTGAAAATTCATCAAATATTTATTCTAAAAAATGTAATTCTCAGTTGTTAGCCTTTGAAAAAGAACAGGGTGATTATTTAAAAGATAATGAATCAAATGATACAACATATCCTTTATTAGATGATCCAAATTTTAATATGAAAATTACAAGAAAAAAGGAGTTTTCTGATATGGGGTATAATGGTGCTATTTATACAGATGTAAAAAAACACGCGAATCAACTTTTAAAAGAAAGGTTCGAATTATCACCTCATCAAATATTTGTTAAAAACTTTCTTTCTTTACAAACACCATATAACTCATTATTGTTGTATCACGGGTTGGGAACGGGTAAAACTTGTAGTGCTATAGGTATATGCGAAGATATGAGAAAATATATGACACGTATGGGTAGAGTAAAAAAGATGTTAATTGTGGCCTCTCCAAACGTACAAGATAATTTCCGTCTTCAATTATTTGATGAAACAAAGTTAAATCTTGTAGATGGTAAATGGGATATTCAAGCGTGTCTTGGAACATCTATTATCAATGAGTTAAATCCGACTGTTTTTGAAGGAGTTGTAGGTATGACAAGAGAACGATTAATACAGTCTATAAAATCTCTTATTGATAGTTCTTATCTTTTCTTAGGATACATTCAATTTGCCAATTTAATTGATAATGTTATTCAAGGAAATATCAAATCAATTGATGATTATATAGATACAATTGAAACCACGAAATTAGAATATGATAAAACAAAAAAAACAAAAAAGAATGTATCACCTGAACTTACAAAAAGTAGGTTGATTTCTATTTTTTCACAGAGGTTATTAGTTATTGATGAAATTCATAATATAAGATATAGTAATGAAAATACAAATAAAATTGTTGCTGAAAATTTTACAAAATTAGTTACAATTGTTCCAAATATGCGTTTAATCTTAATGACCGCCACACCTATGTATAACAACTACAAAGAAATTATTTGGTTATTGAATATTATGAATATAAATGATAGGAGAAGTGTTATAAAATTGACAGATGTATTTGATGAAGATGGTAATTTCTTAGTAAGTGATAGTGGAGAAGAAATAGGAAAAGAATTATTTATTCGAAAAATGAATGGTTATGTTTCTTTTGTTAGAGGAGAAAATCCATACACTTTTCCATACAGAATTTATCCTGACAAATTTTCTTTGTTGAATACATTGAAAAATGTATCAGCCCCCAACGGAACAATACAATTACCGTCTCATAAAATAAATGGTAAATTAATTTTAGAATCAGAAAGACTGAAATATCTTATCCCATATGTTTCTAAAATGAATATATACCAACAAAGAGGGTATCGGTTAATTATTAACAAACTTTCCAATACAAATAATTTTGAAAATATGAATACTTTTGGTTATAAATTATTATTAACATTAATATACGCAACAAATATCATTTATCCTTGTGAAGAACTCGATTATACTGAAGAAGGTGATGATATAAGCGTAGCTAGTGATCTAGATAATATGGAGGATGATTTAGAAAGTGTTGATATGGAAGATTTCGAAACTCAGTTGGGTGGTGCTAAAATAAAAAATCAAGATGACGATCAAGATGAATTTTCTGTAGATGATATTGAAAATAGCGATGAAGAACAAGATAATGATAGTGGTAACGAAGAAGACGATGAGGAAGATGATGAAGAGGAAGAGGAGGAAGAGGAGGAAGAGGAAGAGGAGGAAGAGGAAGATGAAGAGGAAGAGGATGAGGAAGAAGAAGTTAAACCTCGTATGAGAACTAAATGGAATACAAATAAAATTATCGGAACAGATGGACTAAGAAATGTAATGAATTATACAGATACAATGAAACCACCCATTAGAGGAGATTTTGAATATAAGCCAAATACATTAGAAAAGTATGGAAGAATATTTGATAAAAATAATATTCATAAATACAGTTGTAAAATAGATACAATTATGAATAATATATTTACACCAAATGGATTTTGTGAAGGTATTGTATTAATTTATAGTCAATATATTAATGCTGGAATAATCCCATTATCGCTTGCTTTAGAAGAAAGAGGAATTACACGATATGGCGATATGAATAAAAATTTGTTTAAAACAAAACCGTGTGATGATATTGATAGCATTACGGGATTACCTTTGCGTAGTATGGAAAATAATGATAATTTTCAACCGGCAACTTATATTATCATTTCAGGAGATATACGATTATCTAAGAATAACGAACAAGAATTAAAGGAGTGTACTAGAAGTCAAAATGTAAATGGTAAAAATATAAAGGTAATATTAATAACACGAACTGGATCAGAAGGTATTGATTTTAAAAATATACGACAAGTTCACATTTTGGATCCTTGGTATAATATGAATCGTAACGAACAAATTATAGGACGTGCCGTGCGTAATTTCAGTCACCGTGATTTAGAATTTGAAAAAAGAAATGTTATGATTTTTTTACATTCTACTTTATTAAATGATACAGATGATGAAACATCTGATATGTATATGTATCGTATATCAGAATTGAAAGCAATCATAATGGGTAGAGTATCGAGGGTTATGAAAGAAAATGCGATTGATTGTAATATTAATAGTCAACAAAGAAGTTTTACGCGATCTATTATGTCAAAGCATTTAACTGTTCCTATTACACAGATACTATCGGATGGTATTGTCTTAGATGATTATAAAGTTGGAGATGTTCCATATTCATCTATTTGTGATTATATGGGAACTTGTTCTTATAAATGTAAACCGAATAACATTCCCAAAGAATTATTTGGTAGCGATATATCTAGTTATGGTAATTCATATGTAGAAACGAATATGATGAGACTTGTGCCAAAAATTAAGGATTTATTTAAAATGCGTTTCTTTTATAAAAGAGGTGATATTATTCGAATAATAAATTATTCTAAGAAGTATCCAATTGAAGAAATTAATTACGCATTAACGTATATTGTTAATGATGACGTTTCTTATATTTATGACCCATATCAACGTATAGGTAAATTAATAAATATATTGGATTACTATCTTTTTCAACCGCTTGAACTATCTCAATCATCATCATCTTTATTTGAAAAATCAAAACCAGTTGATTATAAACACGATAAAATAAAAATAATGGTTCAAAATAATTCACCAGATAAAACAAGAAATACTATGTATGAAGAAAGCACAGCAACAGATAAAAAGGATGTCAAAGAGTTTCAAAAAGAATATGTCTTTCAACTTGGTAAAAATATTTTTGATAAAATAAAGGAAAATTACTTGTTTTGTATTCAATATTTTGAAAATCAAACATTATCTTTGAAGGGTATAAAAGATTTTTATAAACATTCGGGGTTTATTATTCGTTATTTATCGACTCAATTAGGTTTAGATTTAGAATCTCTTATTGAATATGTTGTGATACATAATATTGATGAATTAAATAAACAAGATAAATTAGAATTGTTAAATTATATTGTGAATGAAACTAATAACAATGATAAGCTATTTCTTATTATAAAAGCATATTTTGAGAAAAATTATTTGAATTATCACGGAAGTAATGTAATTCAATTAGGAAATTATATATGTATTCAAAGGGACTCTTTATTTGAAGTTGCGAATGACATTATATCATTAGAAATATACGAAATGTTAGAAGAAGCTATACGTCCTTATGTAGAAAATTATCCGAATAATCTTGTGAATACAATTGTAGGATTTATTGATTATGAAAATAAATCAAATGTTTTATTATTTAAATTGAGAGATACAAGTAAGGAACAACTTCGTAAAAAAAGTGGTAAAATAGATAAACGTATAATGAATACACACGGTTTTGTAGCATCTACATCTGGAAAGTCAAAGGCAATTGAAGTTTTAAATATCATTGTTAAAACACATCCCAAAACGATAACGTTAGATGTAGAGAAATATACAAAAGAAAATAGTAAGATTTTTATAGAACTTGATGTATGTATTATTCAAGAATTTTTACTAAGATATTATCAAGATATAACCAGTGATGATATGCTGTATTTTTATTCGTATGAGAAAAAAGTTGTAATGGATCGTTTGAGTGAATAAACATAATAATAAATAAAAATGAAATGTTGTTAAAAGAAAATGTGTTGTAATAACAAATAATAGGAAATAAAATGCTAAGAAATGATGAAGAAATCTTTCAACCAGCGATTTTAACTAAAAGAATTACATTGGAAATGGTTTTAGTAGACAAATTTATTCAAACTACATTAACAGATATTCTCAAGAGAGAATTAGAGGGAAAATGTAGTGTAGAAGGGTATATAAAATCAAATAGTATAAATATTACAAATTATTCAAGTGGAAATCTTAAAGGAAGTAATATTGTATTTGATGTTGCTTTTCAATGTCTTGTATGTTATCCAGTTGAAGGATTGTTATTGAAGGTAAAGGCTGTAAGTATTAATACTGCCGGTATTAAAGCAGAAAGTGTGTATTATGCTACGAATGAACCATCTATAGCATCTGGCGGTATTGTTCCTACACCTTATGTTTTATTTATTTCTAGAAATCATCACCAAGATAATGATATGTTTAATTCCATTCAACCCAATGATACCTTTATTGCTCGTGTTATCGTCCAACGTTTTGAGTTAAATGATAAATATATATCGATTATAGGAGAAATTGTATCAAAATAGAATGTAAAAAAAATAAAATAATATGTATTGTTAAATGACAACAGTTAATTGTACGGTTCCATCGGCAACTTGTTGTTTAGTTCTTAATCCTGGATATAATCCAAATCCACCTCGTATCGGATATAGAAGTAGCACGTGTAATACATTATATCCAGATGAAACAAATGTTTTTACTCCTACACAGCAAGAATTAATAAAACAACAATACAAAGGAAATGTTTTACAATATAAGGCAAATTCATCAAATTATAGTAAAAATACAATTTATTCAAAAATAATACAGGGGACTTGGACGAATCGTAAAAGATGTTATGCTAGTCAGCGTGTAAAATATACAAATCCAAATACACAATTTTTTGCTCAAGAAGGTAATTCTAATATTCTTTTGAATGGAGTTTCTACAAATTATCCGGTTACGTGCCCTCCATATTCTAATCTTGTTTATTATAATTCAAACCAACGGGCTAATCCTGCTATAGGAGTTATTTCGAATGGTGGTGTGTTTATTTGTAATAAACAAGTAAATCCTTGTACGGGCTATGTTAAAACCAATCCACCTGTAAATTATTGCTTTTCTACTACGTGTAGTGATGTCCCTGGTAGGGAAACCTTTTTATGTTATAAATCTACAAATAATCCTTATTATCCAAAACCTAAGAGAATAATGACAGATGTTGGTATAAAATTCCCAATTAATTATAAACCATTGCCTTGTAGTTCAGCTAATGCGACACCTTCGGAAGTGAAAAATTGTGTATAAACATATCTTAAGAAACTCTTAGATTGGGATTTATACACATATCCATTGTTGGAAAAACGTCCCCACTAGCACATTGATGTGCTTCAGATATTTCAGAACAATATCTTGAATCTCTTTGTTGTCCGATAAAACAATATCCAACTGGCGTATTATATTGAACGCTATTTACATATTGTTTATCATCATCTTTTTGTTGTTGTGCTGCTATTTGAGGGGCTGTATTTACAATATTAAATGATTGTTCGTTTGTATTTTGTATTGTTTTCGTTGGATAAGCACTTTCATTTACACCATTTCCTTGAATACCTGAAATAATTGTTCCAGAAACAGCTTTGTTTGTTGTATCTATGCTTGTGGTTACATCACTTATTCCACTACTAACTACACTGGTTGTTGCCGCAATTGTAGTGCCAGTAGCTACTCCAAAATAATGTAAAATATTCAAAAAAATAGGTGTGATTATATTTGATATTCTTTGAATAATGTTACCTATAATGGTAAATAAATTTATGTTAAAATACGCTAATATAAAAATAATACAAATTACGATAATAACAACAACTGAAATATTTGAAAATATAGAAGGTGGGTTTGTTGGTTGGTTTGTATCAGATAAATAAACCCCCTTATTTTTATCTAAAGTCATTCTGGATACATAATTTTGTAATGTATTTGGTTGTGTATATTCTCTATTCATATAAACTTAGAGGAGCAAATTAATTTGTTGTATTTTTATTAATTGTTTGTATATTTGATTTGTATTCTCCATTATTATTTCCATATCCATATCTCCATTGAAAATGGGTATATTCATATCAATGTTGGATGTTATCAACGAAATAGCAAAATATATTAAATATTTCTTAGATTGTTTGGAAGTTTGTGAATACTTTATCGTAAATAAATGTAATGCTGATGTTGTCAATGTCTTAAATATAGCCCCCTTTTCTTCTGCCATTTTTATAATTATTTCCCATACAATCCAAATTATATCTTTACTATGAGATGTTGATACCTGAACGAGTGCTCGAACCCCTGATGTAGATTTTTCTTTATATTTGAGTAATATTTTTTCATAACCCAAAATAAATTCTAACCAATAATATGCTCTAAAACAATTTCCTATTTTCAAATTAAAAACAAATTCGTTGAAAAATATCATCATATGTTTCGGATCATCTTCTCTATAATAAGGAAGAATATAGTCATCATTAATAGCCCTATATTTTGTATGTATTAACGTCATATTATAATCATCTTTTGGCACATCAACGTAATTCATTACACATAATTTATTGGATAAACATAACATTACCATTATTTCGCAAAATATCATTCGTATTTGTTGATGATTTCTTAGTTCAAATGGATTATCATTTGTTTCATATAATAGTTTGAATGATTTGAAACGTTTATCAATGTAAGTAATTCCTTTTGGATTACTTACATTTATGTAGGTTGAATAAAAATAAAAAATTATATCCCATAGACGTTCAAAATGATTCGAACATATTAATTCTACACTCCAATAACAAGATGCGTGTATATCCGATACTTGTAAAGAGTGTATTAATCTACTTTTTACATCTGTTAATTTATAATTTGAAAATGTGGATGTTTTGAAACTATCAATATTTCTTGTGTCACTAATCATATGAGTTAATTAGTTTATTTTTTTTATAATTTCTTAGTTATATGTTGGAAAAAATTATATGTATTGTAATTGCTCTCTATATTGTATTCAAATTATTAGAATACATAAATTATCAGAATAAATTTATTGAAGGAATGGAAGGAATTGGAATAGAATTTCCGGATGAAAAAAAATATACATATATTCGAGGCACAGAGCTATACGATGACTTTTATTCAAAAATTTACGATAATTTACTAGTTAGTTCTCATAAAGATAAATATATTATTAATCAATTATCGGAAGGGAAAATAAATTTGAATAACTCTAGTAATATTCTTGATATTGGTTGTGGAACTGGTAATATGACAAATGAATTATATAAATCTGGGATGGTAAATGTAATTGGTTTGGATATTTCAACAAGTATGATTACACAGGCAAGAAAAAAATATCCAGATAGAACATTTGTTCGCGGTGATGCGTTAAATCGCGTTTTATTTCCACCTAATATGTTTTCTCATATTTTATGCGACTATTTTACTTATTACTACTTTTCAAATAAGCATTTATTTTTTAAAAATTGTTATTATTGGTTACGACCAGATAGTTATTTAATTATCCATTTGGTTGATAAATATAGGTTTGATCCCGTTGTTCCATCCGCTAATCCTTTATATTTAGTTAACGCTCAAAAATATGCTAAACAAAGAATTACTAAATCAAAAGTTACCTTTTATGGATATGACTATTCATCCCAATTTATAGTAGAGGATAACAAAAACAAAGATGTAAGTATATTCAAGGAAACTTTTAAAAATAAAAAATCAGGTGCTGTTCGTAATCAAGAACACGTTTTGTATATTGAACCAATGGAGGTAACTATAGATGTCGCAACATCTGAAGGGTTTGTATATGTATCAAGAATAGATTTACTACAAGTTCAATATGAATATCAATATATTTATATTTTGTATAAACCGAAGTGAATGATGATTTAACAGTTTATTATACTCATAATATTATATATTAATACATTATGAATAATCAATTAGAAAAATTACAACAAAAACCAAAGGTTCAACCATTTCGACCAGTAACAATTCAGCTAAACAAAAAAAATAAATTAAATACGGAATTAGAAAAGGATGAGAGGAAGGAAAAAATTATTACACAAAAAATTATAGATAAAACAAATAATAATATTGATAGAAATGAATTATTAAAAAGATTCAACTTATCTAAAATTCAATCAAAAAAGAATTTAGAAATCCCTCAATTGGTTGAAAAGGATAATACTATTCTTTCTAAATTAAGAGAGAGTAATCGCGAATTAACAAAAGAAATTGAAATAAATGATAAAATGTTATCTGATGTCAAGGAAGTTATTGAAACAAGTAATGTTATTCGATCGTCATTAGATGATTTACAAAAAGAAGGGGAAAATATAGAACGTGAATATGATTTAGAAATGGAACAAAAAATACAAGCAGATATTCCGGGAGAACAGGATAAACAAGATGATGTCATTTGGAATACAAATTCAATATCTTTTTTCCCAAAGGATGTTCCGAGTGTATTACCTACAATCTACGAAGAAGTAGAGACCACAGCTGTAGATGACTCCGATGAACCCCAAGAAAAACCAGAGAAACGACATCAAGGCACAAATAAGAAAATAAATGATACAATCGGGACACCACCTCAAGAAGGGGAAGATGGTAACGAAAAGGAGGATGATATACATAAGGATGAGGAGAGTGAAATGAAGAAACAACCTAAGACCATTAAAAAAAAGGTTCCCAGGAGTAGGGGTGAAACGGGTGAAGGTCAATCGATTCATACTGACAATACAGATGATTTGGATGAATATAAACAACTCCTTCAACCATTGGGTGGTGTTAATGAAATACAACGACATCAATCTTATTACTTAAGTAACCGAAAGTATTTTCTTAATTTTATTAATAATATTTTTCTTAAATACAGAGACCAATTAAATGAAGAACGAAGTATGATTAATTGTGAAAATATTATGAGTAACAATGTTCGCAAATTTTCTTTATTACTTCACCAGAATCTTATTGTGGATTATTTGAATATATACACACCTTATAGAGGCCTTTTATTTTATCACGGTCTAGGTTCTGGAAAAACTTGTTCTTCTATAGCTATCGCAGAAGGTTTTAAAACAACTAGAAATGTATATGTTATGTTACCTGCTTCTTTGGAAGATAATTATCTGAAAGAGATAAAAAAATGTGGTGATTATCTTTATAAAAAGAACCAACACTGGAAATGGATTCCGGTAACATCCGACAATAAAGCTTTAAAAGCTTTTGAAAAATTAATGAGTGTTCCTTCTGATTTTCTTAGGAAATACAAAGGTGCGTTCTTTGTAGATGTAAACAAACCCGCTAACTACAATAAATTATCAATTGAAGATAAAAAATTACTTACTCGACAAATTGATGCGATGATATCAAATAAATATAATTTTTTACATTATAATGGATTAAACACGAAAAAGTTTAATGAATTAACGAAAAATGGAACAATTAATCCTTTTGATAATAGCGTTGTGATTATTGACGAAGCTCACAATTTTGTTAGTTTAATTGTAAATAAATTGAAAATAACGAAACCTGTTACATATGATAAAAATGGAGATATTGTTACCGAACCTGTTTATTTGTCATTAAAAATGTATGAGTTATTATTGAATGCTGTAAATATTCGTTTAGTTCTTCTTACTGGAACTCCTATTATTAATTATCCAAATGAAGTTGGTATATTATTTAATATTTTAAGAGGTTACATTAAAACGTGGAATATACCGTTATCTGTTGAAAATAAAAAATGGACGAATGATGAAATTCGTGAATTATTTAAAAAATCAAATAACATTGATTATTTACATTACGATCCTTCTAGTAAAATAATTACAGTTACAAGAAATCCTTATGGTTTTGAAAATACATTTGTAGGAGATGATGATAGTGATTACAATGGTGTAACTAACGAAAAAAGACAGGCTAAAACACCTTATGGTAAAACAGTTTATCGAAATAAAGGTGAAATAACAGACGATATTTTTATTCAATTATTTTTATCAGGCCTTACAAAAAATGATATTAAATTTGATAAATCAAAAGTAACTATTGAAAAGTATAAAGCTCTTCCAGATAATTATGATGAATTTATGGAAATGTTTTCACCCGAAGAAAGCACTCTCGGTATTCAAAAGAAGGCAAAGGGTGAAAAATTGTTGAATACATCTCGTCCAGTTATTCAAACTAAGAAAAAGGCAGGTGATAATGTTGATGTATTTCAAGTAGTTCAAGATAAAAAACTTGAAATAAAAAACTCTAATTTATTCAAACGACGTATTGTAGGTCTTACATCTTACTTTCGCAGCGCACAGGAGGAGCTTTTACCATCATTTGATCGTTCTACAGATTACTTTGTTGTAAAAATAGATATGAGTGAATATCAGTTTAAATTATATGAAACAGCGCGAGCATATGAAAGAAAAATAGATAAAAAATCTAGAAGTCCGGGTGATGTTTTTAAAACTCAAACAAGCTCATATCGTATTTTTTCTAGATTATTTTGTAATTTCGTAATGCCTACAGAAATTCCTCGACCTGTGCCATTCGATACATCAGAAAAATCTGATAAAGAAAGTAAAACCCAAGCAGAAAGTAAAACTCCCAAAAAGGCACCAAGAGTTCCAAAGGAAAAGGTTAACAAACCAACTGAACCAACAGAAGGTTCTGTTCCTCCCAAGAAACGTGGCAGGCCGAAAAAGGTTGTAGGTGGGGCTGAATCGGATATTCGAGATAAAACATATATGGATATTGAAGGAAATGCTGGTATCATTGATGGAGATGAAGAGAATGAAGAAAGAAATGATGATGGAGATGAAGAAATCAATGAAGATGGTGGAGTTGACGATGCTATGGAAGATGAAGATTATATTGAACCCGAAGTAAGAAATGAAAGTGAAGATGTAGATCTAGATAACAATGGCGAGAACGAACAATTTGACGATGAAGGTATAGATATGGAATATTCCGAAATGATGAAAAGAGCATTTCAAGAAATAGAAGAACACAAAGAACGATATTTATCAATTGATTCGTTAAAAATATATAGTCCTAAATTTGCGATTATGATTGAAACAATACAAAATCCTAATAATATTGGATTAAATTTAATATATAGTCAGTTCAGAACTTTTGAAGGTATTGGGTTATTTACACTTGCTTTACAAGTGGCAGGATATACTCAGTTTAAAATAGCAAAAAATGAAAGTGGGGAGTGGGATTTAAATATGTCAGAAGAAGATATGGCTAAACCGAAATATGCTTTATACACTGGCAAGGAAGACCCTATAGAAAAGGATATAATACGTAACATTTACAACGGTGATTGGGATGGGGGTGATGTTCCTAAATTAATTGTTTCCAAATTAAAAAGAATTAATGCTAATAATAATTTGGGTGAAATAATAAAATTGTTAATGATTACTGCTTCTGGTTCAGAAGGTATTAATCTAAGAAATACAAGATACGTACATATTATGGAACCATATTGGAATCCAATAAGAATTCAACAAATTATTGGACGTTCGAGAAGAATTTGTAGTCATTATCGTCTTCCAAAGGATTTACAAAACGTCCAAGTTTATGTTTATGTCATGCAGTTTTCTCCAAAACAAAAAACAGAAGCTTCTATTGAATTGAAATTAAATGATATAAGTAAATTTAATTCTAAAAATGTTATTACTACCGATGAAGCGTTGTATGAAATAACTACTATTAAGGAGACATTTAATGAACAATATATAAAGGCTATCAAAGAATCGTCGATTGATTGTAGTGTTTATATTGATATGAATTCAAAAGAAGGATTACGATGTATGTCTCATCCAAGTGCTAATAAATTGGAATATTTATACACTCCAAATATATCGAAGGATGAAACAGATGCGAATTTAGATAAAAATATTTATAAGATTACTTGGAAGGGAATACCCGTTGAAATAAATAGTAAAATGTATATATTGAAAAAGGGTGATAATCCTTACAAACAAGAATTATATGATTTTGAAAATTATAAACAAAAAAATCTTGTATTGGTTGGTTATGCTGTAAAAGAAAAGAAGGGCGCACGAGTTAGCCCACCTTACTTTGTTCCTATCTAATTTGTTTGAACTAAGAAAGAAAAATACAGATTGTTGGGTTTTCTCTCATACTCATACACACATACAATTTGTTTTATAAATAAAAATGAATTGATTCAGTATTTATAATTATATGTCATTCAAAATGAGTGATACTGGTTTTATATTTTCATTAGTGTCTGATGTATTTCCTGATTTTAGGAATATATGGTATAGTCCTATTATACCATATAATCTTCTTGGTGTTTATCGTGTAGAACAAATAATGGAAATTTCAGATTTTACTAGAAAAAGATTAGGTATTCATACATACCTGGAAAATAAGGTAAATGTATATAACGAATTTTTAAAAATATCGGTAGAAGATGCTATAGCTTTATTAAACAAAATTGGTAATAATAAAAAAAATATGGATATGAGAAATGTAAAGGTTTGTAATGTATGTTATAAACCTTATAAAACAAAAAGTGGTTACAATTCACATATACTAACAAAGAGTGGATGTATACCATCCAACAAGGATTATTCTTGTATATTTTGTAATCAGCTTTTTACTACTATTAGTCACGTAAGAAAACACTATCATTCTTGTGAATTATCTATAAAAAATCACGTATATTTGACTAAACTCAATAACAAAAATAAACCAACTCATAAAAAGACAAAACTTTAATATAAAATTATCGCACTGTTAGTGTAAAACTTTTGTTTCAGAGTTTTCGAAAGATAAAAAGACCCAATTTACTTTTACTTTTTATTTTTCAAGAAAATATTTTTATTTTATTTTTGGACTTTTTGAAAGACAAGGAGATATACTTTTCCAATTCTTCTCTTGAGGAAAATGGAAGGATTTTAATAATTAATTTGTTAGCTTAATAAGTAACAAATTATTTCTTTATAAAATTTCTTGTGATGCTAGGGCCAAAATTTTCAAAAATGATAATTCTGGCTCTAACTTTTGTTAATTGTTATTATCAAATAAAATAGTAAAATAATATATAAATTATTTTTATAATATCATATAACAAAAATGCGAATATATTATGGAATCTCCGCTAACTTTATTGATGTTACTGACATCTGTTTATCAAAACTACTAAATAACAATGTTATTACGATTCCTTCTTGTGACGCAATTAGAGCAAACTATTTTTCCGATCCTTTAGTTGGAATTCATAAAAGCATTTTCATATCAATAGATGATGAGTTATTTGAATACGACGAACATAAAATTGTAAAAATAGATTTGACATCTAATACGATAGAAGCTATGTGTTCCAATGAAATTAATTATAAAATTAACAATATACACTCTAAATTATCTATAAAATATGGTAGTTTATATGAAGAATTACCAGAACAAAAAATGGTGGTTATGTATTTGAATGGAGATGAAAAAATTTTAGAGATTGGTGGAAACGTAGGAAGAAATTCGTTAGTTATAGCATCTATTTTACACGATGAAACGAACTTAGTTACATTAGAATGCGATAACAATATAGCAGATCAATTAATGGAAAATAGAAATTTGAATAATTTCAATTTTCATATAGAAAAATCCGCATTATCAAATAGAAAATTAATCCAACGAGGATGGGATACTAAACCGAGTGATACTCTAGAGAGAGGTTATAATTGGGTCAATACAATTTCATTGGATGAATTAAAAAATAAGTATAATATTGAATTTGATACATTAGTATTAGATTGTGAAGGTGCTTTTTATTATATTTTAATGGATATGCCTGAAATATTGGATAATATAAATTTAATAATTATGGAAAATGATTATCACGATATAAACCATAAGAATTATATTGATGGAGTATTAACTCAAAATAATTTTAGGGTGGACTATAGCGAATGTGGAGGTTGGGGTCCGTGTTTTTCAAAATTTTTTGAAGTGTGGAGAAGATAATAAATTTATTAGATATACAGGCAAAATAGGCACCATATCCAATAATTTAAATATAATTATATAGATAATTTATATGAACTCAACTATAAAATGCGATGTATGTTTGAGAGATTATAAAAATAGGTCAAATTATGATAAACATATAAGAATGAATCGGTGTAGAGTTCGAATACCAAATGATGTCAAGTGTAGTTATTGTAATAAGATGTTTTCTACAAAATATAATAAGATACGACACGAGAATAAGTGTCATCAATCTCATTCAACTGAAATACAATTGTTAAAAGAAGAATTAAAATCAATAAGAAATGAAATTAAAACGTCAAATAAAAATAATACAAATATTTTGAATGGTAATTTAACTCAAAATATTACAAACAATACATTCATATATAAATTTGGAGAAGAAACTATGGACCACATCACAAAAAAGCAATTAATATATCTTTTTAATAGATGTTTTGGCTCAATACCTGAATTTGCTAAGCTTACATATTTTAACAAAGACGTGCCCGAAAATTGTAATGTATATTTACCGAATGTAAAAGATAGATATGCTTGTTTTTTCAATGGAACTAGGTGGGAAATAAAAAGAAAGGATGAAATTATTAATGATATATACGAGACGGCAGAAGCATTTTTAATAGATAAATTTGATGATTTAAAATCTGAGTTGGGGAGTGAAACTCTCAAAAAATATACACGTTGGTTGAACGAACATACACAAGATGAAAGAGAGAATGTAGCAAAAGAAAAAATCAAATTACTTTTGTATAATGAAAAAGATATGGTGATTGAACTAAGAAAAAAACACAAGAATGGAAAATTAGAAAGTTGTATGTTATCATTTCAATCCAATATAGATAATTTAATAACAGACTATTCAGAATAATATTATTTGTTTAATCTCGAATGATTGTTAAACATACAATTTCCAATATTCAACGATTGAGAAGAAGGGTTACCATTAGCACATACTTTATCATAATCTTGAAATAATAAAAAATGAGGATTTAAGCTGTTAGATGGACCTTGTAACTTGCTTGTTGTCATAGTAAAATTAAATAAATTACTTTTACTATGTGGGATGTATACATTATCGTCTGTCTTAGATAACTTGATGTGTTGATTCCTGAGTTGGCTTTCTGTATTAATGTTACTTGAAAACCCAGAAAATGGAGCTTTCCTATTGCCTGGATAGAAGTATGTATTTGTATCGTAGGTTGAATGTTGATTGTTATACAACCCCAATCCATCACCATTATCTTTCTTAGGCAAAACACAAGGGGGAGAACCAAAATCATATTTTGGTTGAACGACGTAGCGAGTGTTTACACTAGGAATACTAAAGTATGGTTGTAATCCTTGAGAGGGAACGTTTCGTTTCATAATTTCGTTGTTAATTTGATTATGTTTTATCTGTATCTCGTCCATTATAGTATTATTTCATATTAAATTTATTAAATAAATCGGATATAGTTTGTATCAAATTTATATCTGTTGTCAGTATTGTAATACCCGAGCTATAAGCTATTTTACGGTCTAAATCTGTGAATACAAACTTCTTTTTTGTAAACATTGTATAGAAAGGATTAAATCTTACAATTAAAAACACACACACATAAATTCTTATATAATATGATACAATTGATAAAATCATTTTTGTTTTGTCGCTGTAAAAATTAACAAATGATAAAAATATTAATATCCATATGATTGTTATGCCTATATTGAAAATAAAATTATTTGTTTCGTATAACAATCGATAAATACCCATATAATAAGGTTGTATTTTATTTGTATAAAATGTCTAAAGTATTTTACATATAATTTATATGGATACCAAAGAAAATGAAGAGATTTTATCTGTATTCTCTTCTTTTATGTATAATCGTAAATATAAAATACATTGCGTAGACAAGGAAACACCGATAAAACCAAAGAATGTATCAACCTTAAAGGATTATAAATTTTATAATAAACGTTTGTTGAATATTTACAAAACGTTGTTAATAAACAAACAATGCCAATCGTCTAATTGTGAAACGAACGAATACATAAATAATATTCCTAATGATTTGATAGAATTAGGAAATAAATTTATTGAAGAAAGTATTCTCTTTTTCAAACGTGAAGATAGAAATGAAATAATACAAAAAGAATTATTTGAAACAGAGAATGAAGCAAATGATGAAAGTGATAATTCATTGGAACCATTGGAAAATACAAATGAGATAGATAGGAAATTTTACCAATCCAACCATAATTCAACATCAAATGGAACATTTCAGATTATCGAAGATGAAAATGAAAACTTGAATGGATTGAGACTTTCATTACCTCAACAGAGGCAATATAATCTCCGTGATAATTCCCTTCGTTTGAAAGGTATAACTAAGAATAATAATATGTCTATTTTATATGAATCAGACGAGAAAGAAGAACCACAAACCAAATAAAAAAATAAAACCTCATACAAATAGAGCATTGTTGGCATACAAAAATAATATAGTTCAAATGCCATATACTGGAATTTCATATAAAAAGCGGATTTGTGGTCCTAGAAAAAAAGGGGATGTGAATCATTTTACTTGTTATACAAATGATATTTTAGAAAAAATAAAGGATATGTGGAATAAAAAACATCCAGATAACCCAATACGTACAACCATCCCAATAGAAATATGGAAAGAATATCAAATAAAAATAGGACGGATATGTGATAACGAAGAATGTTGGATAACAAATAATACAACAGTTAATAACAATGGTCTTTTTGCTCCTCCTAAACCAACATATGAAAATAAAAATGAATGGTTATCTAATATTGATATCGCGAATGTATTAAAACAATACGAATCATTATATTATTGTTTTGAATTCTTAGGACCCACCCCAATCGATTATGATAGCAAACACGAATCGGGGTTTGTATGTAATAAAATAGTAAATTTCAAATTAAAAAAATATATAGATGAACGAAAATCCAAAATAGGAATTGTATTTAATTTAGATAAACATACACAAGGTGGTTCTCATTGGGTTTGTCTTTTTATTAATTTGAAGCAAAAGTATATATTTTATTTTGATAGTATTGGAAATAAAATGCCACCACAAATAAAAAAATTAGTTGATAAAATAGTAACACAAGGTAATGAATTGTCACCTCCAATACAATTTCGCGTTGAAATAAATAAATTACAACATCAGCGTAAGAATAATGAATGTGGAGTTTATTGTTTATTTGTAATAACTACTTTACTACAGGATACAAAAAATATTTACGAATTAAAAAAAGAACGGTATCCTGATGAGGATATTTACGAATTACGTAGTATATTTTTCCAAAACGGTTAAAGAATTTATTCATATTATTTTATTATGGAATTTTTAGGAGGAGAAAATATAGATTTGTTACTTGAAGTATGTGAAGATATGAAAATATCAAGAAATACATTAATAAATTACGCAAAAGTATTTTATGACAATACTCCCGATACATCTTCAATAGATATTATGAATTTGAATAAATCTTTTTTATTACATATGAGTCATCAGTCATCAACGATTGGTATTTATGATAAAAAAGAGGGTAATGGCACACCATTGGTAGAATATAAAAATGAGTATGCGTTAAAAGTGCCACCACAACCATCTTTCTTAGATACAGCTGAAGTTAGCACCGAAGAATTGGATATTTTAATTCAACAAAAATTAAAGGAACGTGATAATGAATTGAGTGAAATACAAAAACTATATAATCCGGATGATAAAATTGAAAGTGTGAAATTAATTAAAATAAGTGATGTATTAGCAGATTTAAATGTATTTAATGATGACGATGACCTTATTGCGAATGAAGCAAGTAAACAAAAAGTAAGTATTGGAAATACAATTGTATATAATTATAATCAAACTGATCCTCCACAACAATTAAATACTGGTGAAAATATGAATGATAAAATAGAAGGAATTTTCACTTCATTAACCGCGATAGTGGAACATATGAATATTATAGATAAAAAGTTAGATAGTTTGGCTTTATCGATTGATCTTTTACAAAATAAAACATAAAAGGATTTTGATTTATAAAAAATATTATATGGGGGATAGAGTAACACAAATGATGGAGATCCAGTCAAAGGCATTGGACTTGTTTACAAGAAAAAATGCTGATTATGGGGACGCATTCGCCAAATATGGAGTTATAGGAGTATTGATAAGAATTCAGGATAAAATACAACGGGCATTGTCAATAACAATAAATAATATTACTTTGGTCGAAGATGAAGGTATATCAGATACAATGATTGATTTACATAATTATGCTGCTATGGCATTAATGTTAATGGAAGAAGGAAAAGCAGATAAATATTCCGATGTATTATCTGAGTCAGAGACTGATAGTCAATGTATTAATTTTATTGAATTGGATGAAGGAGATGAAAATATACACGATTCCGGAATACCATTTAATCCTTATGAAAAGTTATACACATATACGTATGGAGATAGTCAAGAAAATGATATCGAATATGGAGAATATCAAGATGCTGAACAGCTTCAGGAAGTTTAGATACTTGTCATTTTTTTAAAAATAACTAAATCATCATATCTTTTTTTAAAATATCTATTTGCGAATGTTTTACAAGTAATATTAATATGTGTATCTTCTATGGTAACATTAGTTAAATTTACAACGCCTTGTAAAGTATAAGGTGATTTAGTTAAATCAATCATTCTAATGTGAGACCCTATTTTTAAATCACATACATTTTGAATAAAAACGTATGTGGTTAAGGCATCGTTTATTCCCTTCCTTTTTTTTATATCAGTAATTAACGAATTGACAATTTTTGTATTCATCTGTATAATATGTATAATATACAGATGAATTTAATTTCTTTTTATAAAACATAATAGATTTAAAATGGACGATAAGAAAACAAACGATGGATTTATTCAACACGTATTTAATTTTGATGAAGAACACCGTGGAGAAATGTTAAATATTCTCCAATATACGTTTCTTTCTATTATACCACTTATAGTAATAATTAAATTAATTGAAAGAATTATCCCTGATGCTGATAGTCAAAAAGGTTCGATTGAATTAACAGGTGAAATATTAGCGGAAATATTTATATTCTTTATGGGATTTTACTTTACCAACAAAACATTACTATACATTAAACCTTATTCTGAAATTGAATATCCCACAATTGTATTACAATCTCTGTCATTTATGTTTATTATTTTAAGTATGAATACAAAAATATCGAATAAGGTAAATATTTTGGTGGATAGATTATCTACGGCGTGGAATGGAGGAAATTCTTCCAATGATAAAAAGAAAAAAACAAATGTAAAAGTATCACAACCGATATCTAATTCAAATGTTTCTAATCAATTACAACAGCAACAACAACAATCGTATAGTGATACTAGTTTAATTAATAGTTTACCCAATACAACATCTCAATATACACCACAACAAGAAGATCCAAATTTTAATGCTATGTATCAACAAAACAGTCAGACTCCATTAATTGGAGCAAATTCCCCTGCTTATAATGATGGTAATCAAATTATGGCTGCGAATGAATTGTTAGGCAGTCAAGGTTCTGGATTGTGGTGATCTTCTAACCGGTTTTTGATATTCAAATATAATTGGTTTATCCAATCCATAAATATATTCATAAATGTGTTGAATAAGTATATCGCTGAAATTGCTATTTTTGAATATATATGGAATACTTGATGTATAAAACTGTATCCATATTTTATTGTTGTGTTTTTTAAATAAATTTATTTCCTTTATGAAAGTAGCAATAAGTGCTGGACGTACATATATAGTATTTCTTCTAATGCGAGTTTTAACCAATTTTTCCATTCGCATTAGAATATTAAATATACGATACAACAAATAATATGTATTATTTACAGACAGAGTATTTTTATATTTTTCATCCATTCCTTTTGTCATCCATAAAACCATTCGTTCTTCATTAAATCGTCTCATCATTTGAATACATACATCTAAATGATTACGACATACAAGCTTTTTATGTTTAACCACTTGTTCGACACATTCAGAAACTGAATAAATTACGGTATTAAATTCCCTGAAAATACTAACAATCTTTTTATTTAAAAATGCTTCTTCAATTTGAATTTTATGTAACTCAATTGCTTGAATAGCGGACAATTCGCGTCTTGCTGTTTCAATACGTTTATCTATTGAACACATTTTTTTTATAATAGGTTTGATTATGTGTTTGTGATGAGTATCAACAAATAACATCATATGTTTTTTTACAGGTTCGTAAAAGAACAATTCGCATCGTTCAACCCTATCTTTATATTCTCCTTCAATAAAATCCCAAGGTTCCCATTTCAACCCATCTTGTGATAATTGGAATATTTTTAAAGTATTCTTTTTTAGCATTGATAACACAATAGGATGAAAGTATAAATCTTTTATGGGTATCAAATGACAAGTATCTCGAAACTGGATATAAGGTTGGATAGCTAGACAATTTACTTCTATTTTTTTTATTAGTTCCGCTTTAGATTTCTCCAAAAGTTCAATACGAGAGAATCGTAATTCTCTTTTCTTGAACGAATCCTTTGTGATTTTCGCTATCGTTTGCTCTTCTTTCATCTTGAAGAATTTATATTAATTTAATATTTGTAAAAATATTTCAGATCATTTTTTTATTAAAATAATGGTTTAAAAAATATATACAGATATATTTATCACATAATGAAATCAAGAGTTACCAAGTTAACTAACGCAAATACCGGGACTACCGCGAGACAACCTGCTGCCGGACATCAACTAGCACCGCAGCAGATTCGCCAAGCCCAACCAGGTGGTTATGGGAGAGGAATGCCGGAATATTCTCAAGGAGCACCACAGGTGAGTTGGCAACAACCTGTTGTTACACAAGGATATACCCAACCAGTGTATCAACAACCACCCCAAACACCATCTAGACAATTTCAACAAAAAAATCAATTCGGTTCTCATCCACATATGGAACAAATGGATGGACCTCCTCAAGTTATTCATCACGGAAAAATCCAGATGAAAGATGCTATTACTTTAATTACTCTTAGATTGGCGAAATTGGAGGAAATGACATCTACGCCTGGATTTCATTCAGCAATGAATGGTTCTGTAGGAGGTAGTGATGTAGATGGTGATAATGTAAGTGCCGAGATAATTGAAAGTATTAATGAAAGATTGGGTGGTTTGGAACAAGCTGTTGGATTACTATTTGAAAGAACGACAGATCTTCATTCTCAATTAGAAGAAATGAAAGTAAATATACAATTACTTGTAGATGGAACTAGTATCGATCACAATGATTTAATTATTCAACCTTCACAACTTCAGGATGATACGGTGGATGTATTTCAAAATAGTTCAACACAACCGACTACTCCACCCTCAACACAACCTGTAACAGTTGACACAGATGAAAATGAAGAAGAAGAAGAAACTGATTTATAATATCTTTATAAAGTTATATAAATAATAGTGTAGATATAGTAAATATTATGGACGAAATAGATAATATTATGGAACGTATGTGTGTAACAGATAATAATAATAATCTACATATATATCCAATTATATTACTTGAAATTCAAGGAGATGAAGATAGTCGAAATTCAACCGTAATAAATTATATATTTGATAAAATAGATAATTTATTATCAACTGGGGATAATATTAATTTTCACGTTCATACAGATAGTTTAAAGATAAGCCAAACACCCAAATATAAAAAAATAGTATCTCTTTTTATACAAATCGTTACAGTTAAATATTCAACAACAATGTTAGATAAATGTTATTTATATGACGTAAATAGAGCAATGAAAGTTATATTGGATCTTATTCGCCCAGCTCTTCCAGCAGTAGTAAAATCTAAGATGGTTATAGTAAAAGAGGTAAATGACGATAATGAAGAATGACACGAGAATGATGCGGTTAATCGTTAATGTTTTTTTACAAAAATATGTTATGACTATTATAAATTATTTTTTCAGTATATTTATTTTTATGGTTGTGTTATTTTTCTACGTACATATTTTATTTCATTATAAAGTTGGCAATGAATTAGAAATTTATGAAATAACTGATGTATGTAAAGATAAATTAGAAGAAATTTGCGATATAAGACAACCTGTTATATTTGACGTATTAGATAGTGAATTAAATTTATGTAAAACATCGACGTTAGAATATGTTACAAAAGTATATGGAGCTTTCGATGTAAAGATAAAGGGCACAAGTAACGAAACGGATATGGTTCCATTAAATATGAAAAAAGCAGAGGATTTATTTTTACAAGATAAAGAAGGAAAATATATTAGTTATAATAATCAAGAGTTTCTTAGTGAAACTGGGATTCATAAAAATATAGAATATTATGATGAATTGTTTCGCCCTGTTTCTATCAATAATTCTTATTATGACATATTATTTGGTTCTGAAAATGCTTCTACTACGTTGAAATATGAAGTATGTTATCGTAATTTTTTCATTGTTACACAAGGAGAAGTTAAAGTAAAATTAATACCACCCAAGAATTCTAAATATCTACAATTATATAATAATTACGAAACATTTGAATTTTCATCACCTATGAATCCTTGGAAAATTCAAGATAAATATATCCCATCTTTTGATAAAGTAAAATCATTAGAAGTGATATTGAAAACAAATAAATGTATATACATACCACCTTATTGGTGTTATTCATTCCAATTCTCAAAACAATCAAATATACTCTCTTTAAAATATACAACTTATATGAATTCGTTATCTATGTTCCCTCAATTATTTATGTATTATCTACAAAATCAAAACATTCAAATACAATATCTTTCTAAGAAACTAGAAAAGGAAGATAGCAAGGATTTATAAATAAAATTGAACCGAATATCAACTAAAAGAATAATTATATTATAATTACAGAATGAATACATACCCAGAAGTTCCTGTCTGCGTTGAAGCAATTTTAGATAAACCAATGGAAAAAATCACTCTATGTATGGCTATACCTATGGGTGTAAAAAGTCTGGTCTGGTTTTCACCAGAATATTGTTATATTTTAACTTTATCAAAAGATGGAAAATCATTTGATAACGTTACCATAGATAATTCATTTTCATATATAAATATAGGGACAGTATTATACGGAACTCTTTATTATATAGAAGAAAGGCCACACGTTTATTTTACAATGGAAGATATATATTTATACAACTATAAAAATACATCTCAAATGTCTATGGAAACAAAAATGACATTATGTAGAGATATGTTACGTAATGAAATACAACCATTTGATTTATACACATCATCCTTTATTATTGGAGTCCCCTTTATAAGAACGAGTTGGAAAGAAATGTATGATTTATTACCACACATTTCTTATAAAATACATTCGATTCGATTTCATTTTGAGGAAGAAAAAGATTATTCACAACCAATTACAACAAATTTCCACACCTACTTTTATTACCCCCTGAATACAAAAAATGATGGTGTAAATATGAATGACTTACAACCAGAACGTATGGAAACATTTTACGTTAAAGCCGATGTAACAATGGATATTTATCATTTATTTTCACAGGATGAAAAAGTATATATTGGTATAGCGTGCGTCCAAACATTAAAGACAAGTTTATTTCTTGGGTCTCTTTTTAGAAATATGAAAGTAGAATATGAATTAGATGAAATGGAAGAAAGCGATGACGAAGATAATTGTATATCAAAACGAATGGTAGTTGATACCGAACTCAAACTAAAAATGATATGTGTGTATAATATACGATTTAAAAAATGGTGTCCGTTATCATTAGCATAGAATTTAATCATTATTGATTGGAACTAAACATTTCATAATTGGTTCACAATCTGTATCATCTATCTCAAAAATATCAGATACTACCCCTTTTGATTTCTTTTTTAATTTACAAGAAGGAACGTGTAAATAAATAGGTTCTGATTTACCCCATCCTAAGTATTGAACTGTATAATTTTCCTTTTTATAATACGATTTTCTTTTGTTAAATTGATTTACCAATGGTCGATGACAATCTACAATATCAATAACAAGGGCGGGAAATTCGTGTTTTTCTCTTAGTATTCTTCCAACAGATTGAACTATATCTGTTTTAGGAGTAATCATAACTAAACAATTTAAGGTTTTAATATCGAGTGCTTCTGAAGCCATACTATATGTAGCAATAACAATTTGTTTTGTTTCTGTTTCCTTTAATTTATCCTGTTTCATTCCTCCCAGGTATTTACCAACCGTTGCTATATTTTGACGAATAATTTCATTGTAAAAATATTCCAATACATTTCTGTTATGTGCGATACACATAATTTGACGTTTTGGATTCTCTTCAAGAATATCTTTTACAATTTGTAAAATAAAGTCACTGCGTGGAATATATTCACATAATTTACTTATTAACGTACTATGTAAAACATTACCTTTATAATCGGTTTTTACCGAATTAAAATTTGGATCATCGTTATAATATTGTATTGAACGAACTTCTACGTCTCTAGTTTCTGTATTGACAGTTTTATAAACAATTTCACCTAAGAACATTTTAAATACATAGGTTGTTCCATCTTTTCGTTCCATTGTTGCGGAAAGTCCCAACATATACGGAGTAACAATTTTAAATAATGCCTTTGAAAAAACCTCACTTGAAATATGATGAACTTCATCAATAATTGTTAAGCCAAATGATCGAAATAATTCATCGGGATATGTTTTCATAGAAAGAGACTGTAACATACCAATAACAATATCCTTGTTATCTATATCAATCGTGGATGCTTGTATTTTTCCAACACGTGCCGTAGGTAAAAATTGTTGAATTCTTTCAATCCATTGGTTCACCAAGAATTCCTTTTGGACTATAATCAATGTTTTCTTTTTTAATAAAGAAATAATATTTAATCCACATACAGTTTTTCCACCACCACATTCTAATTCGAGCAATCCACCTCCTCCAACAAAACCACAATCAACTGACTGTTTTTCAACAGATTGAATATAAGCATTTACAATTGTTTGTTGAATAGGTCTCAATTCTCCTTCAAATGGAATATTTATATCCATTCCTATATGGACTTTAGAACAAGAAGGTATAGATAAATTTTTTATTCCATAAAATCTGGGTAAATATAATTTATTTTCACTTTCACGATAAGAAACATAAGAAACTTGAAATGAATTTCCACCCATTCTTCCACCCATTTGCGATACAGGTGTAATCTTCAAATCCTTTTTAATTTTTTTTATCATTTCAGAACTATAATCACCTTTATATATAGTGTATCCTTGATTTCCCAAATAATTTCGTGACATTTTTATTAATATATAAGTATGATGTCTTACTTATATATTAATATATAATACTTTTTATTACACTTATCTCGTTATGGTTTATCAATAATGACTCGATACGAGTCGTTCCTCAACTCTATATTTCTTAGTTCATTTCGTTTTTCAAGAATGTAAATAATAGTTCTCATATGTTACTATAGTAAATAATTTATTTTCTAGATAAAATTATATGATGAATTTTAAAAGCGGAGAGATTATATTGAGTCTTTTATTTGTGGTGTATTTATTAATAGGAACAAAAACACCTCTTTTCATAGCAAATGGAGTAAATACAATGATGGGTAAATTTGTTTTATTATTTATCGCTATTCTCTTTTTTATGTATGCGAATCCAATAGTAAGTGTTTTATTACTTGTGGTTATATATGAATTAATTATTAGATCAAAACAATACGTAAATACATCTTATCAACAGGGATTGAAATCATTGGCACAATTTCCAGTCGATACAACATTGATTTATTGTCCCGATAATACAATGAAAGTAATTCCAAGAACTTTGGAACAAGATGTAGTGGAACAAATGGCCCCATTGTGTTCGACAAACAGTCAGATGTTAACGGCATCATATAAACCAATGTTAGAGAGTGATGGAAATGCTGCCCCAGTAGGATAAACATCCTTATTTAAACGACGATTTAACAAATCCGACAATAATTCCACCGACTATCCATAACAAAATAATAGCAACAAATCCACCCACAAGCATATTAAACATAGTATAAACTGTATCAATTGTAATATTATATTTTTTGAATAAGTTACTCGATGATGTTGGTGTCGGGTTATTTTGCGGAGAAACATCTCCACACGATAAATAATAATTATTTGTATTTGGATTTAATCCCATAGGAGCATAGTTTATATTTACAACATTACAAACAGAACCAGAAGGGCACATTTTTACAGCATCCTTATTAACACTATTTGCTATTTGTGAAATAATTGATTTATTAATTCCTAATACTGTTATAGGAGTAATATCAAAAATCAATGATAAACAAGGTATGAATTTTGCTTCAGTTAATGCTCCGCTATTTGTTATGGGAATACTAGACATATACGAATAAAACTTTGATTTTCTTGGCAAAAGGTCTTGGACTTTTAATTTAAATGGTTCATAAGAAGTTGTGCCGTCAATTAAAGAAGAGATTGTATAATCTCTTGTATCTCCATCATTTATTTTTATATTTGATGGAATAAAAAATACAACTGTATTAGGTATTTCATCTGTTGCGGAATTGTTGATATATGATGTAACTCTTAGTTTATGTATAAAAACTATTTCTGAATCAATCATTGACTCTTGATTTGTATATGTATTGATGGGTGGTGAATATACTCTTATTTCAGCTAGATAATAAGTTGATAATTGATTAATGTTAATTGTATTAATATTACTATTTGTATCTTGTTCGGATGAATATAAAAGTATATAATCGAAATTTATGGATGTGTTATTTACTGTAAATGTAGAATGGTTATTTATTGAACCATTTGTAAACAGTGTTGTATATGCTGTAGAAATTCTACACTTTGAAACACATTTTGATACTCTCATAGAAGAAGATGGTGGAATGGTAACGGGTAAATTTGGTGTAGTTTCGTTCATATAATAATAATTGAAATAAAATATTATTATATTCACCGACAGTTTATTTGAGGATTATGGTTTAGTGATTTAGTGATTTAGTGATTTAGTGATTTAGTGATTATTATAAGATCCTATCCATAATTTACCTTCTTTTGTAATCCCTCGACAACATTTGGTTGTTCCTTTTTCTCACCTAAATTTTTCATTGTTGATTGTGCTAATCCCTCCATTTGTTTAAAATCATTTGTATTAAACATACCTAACATTTCCTTTGCTTGTCCGATAAGAGGTGCCATAGAATTCATCGATTGAAATAATTTCTTTTGTTCTCCTATTAATCTTTTTGTCTCATCTGTTAAATTAGAAATACCATCATTATCCAATAAATTATTTAACATTCCATAAGATTGTTCTAATGTAGATGCTAGATCTACGTCAAAATCACCTCCTCGTTTGTTTTTTTGAAAAGTCGCTGGTTGTAAAGGGGTTAATCTTTCAGTCTGTTTTTTTGGTGGTTGTGTTGGTTTGTTAACAGGTTTAGTATTATTAGTTGGTTTTGTATTTTTTGATGTCATACCCTCCTTTGTGTAAGTTGGCTTAGTAATATTATTAACTCCCAAATAAACGGATGTTAAAAAAATACTTGCTATACAACTCATTGTAAGAACAATTGCCATATTCTTAGAGTAAGTAATGTACGTAAATATAGCGGTAATCATAAATACAACCAATGATACATACTCTTGATTAATGGTGTGACCTAAGAAATAAATAATAGAAAACAAAGATATAAAATATAAATAATTACGATTGTAAAATAACGATTGAATTTTGGGTATTGACGATATAGCAGAATCTAATACCCTTTTTGGTGTAATGGACCTCCTTTTTCTTGAACTTCTTTTTGATGCCATCTTTCTAATATATATAATTATAATATAAAAATGAATTGAAAAATGAAAAAAGAACACAATAATATGGATTATAAAATGGAATTGGCTATATGTTTCTTAGGCGATAGTAATGTTTGTGGATTAGATAATATACATTATGTATATAACTCACTTGATTATTATTGTATCGCGACAAGGCGAAAAATAATTAGAATAAATAATTACATAAGATATATATTACAACCAAATTTAAACAGTAGACAAAGGGCTCAAATTGAAATTATTCGAAAAATAAATATACAGGATAAAGATGGTTATGTATATACGTGTGCTATTTATTATACATATTTATTACGTATTATTCAAAGAAGATGGCGTAAAAAGTTAGAATTAAGAAGAAAAATATATAATAATCCACTTTTTATAAATTATCTCAAATTAAGAGAGGTGACAAATAGTCGTAAGGGTTCAGTGAGAGATACTGGAATTGTCGGATTATTTTATGGCAATCTTGTGGTTAATATCTGAATTTCATTTGTTAGCTCCTTTGTAAAAGGATTATTGTTTACATCATTCGTTGTAGTTAACAAATAATTCAAATGGGAAATTATTCGTTGAATATCATCATTTTCTTTATTAATAATATCATTATTTTTCCGTAATAATTCCTTTAATACTTCACTATTTTCATCACCTCTTTTATTGATAGATTTTCGTAAAGAATGATTTTGACCTTTTCTCAACTCCCTTAATTCTGTGAGCCTTTTACTTCTTAAACTTTTTTTTATATCTTCATATGCGATATCTGTCATTAATTATATAATATAAAAAAATATTATATTATATAATAATGGACGGTATTTCGATTAAACAATTGGAACACGAGGAAGAACTCTTAACGCAATCCTTATCGCGTTATGTTATGTTTCCTATTCAATACCCCGAAATATGGACATTGTATAAAAAACAAGTGGATTTATTTTGGAGACCAGAAGAGATTGATTTATCGTGCGATATAAAGCATTGGGTTAATATGACAAAAGACGAACAACATTTTATTAAAATGATATTGGCATTTTTTTCAGCAAGTGATGGTATTGTTTTAGAAAATTTAGCAGGTAGATTTATGAATGAAGTTCAAGTATCTGAAGCAAGAGCTTTTTATGGATTCCAAATCGCAATGGAAAATATTCATTCTCATACATATAGTTTATTGATTGACACGTATATACAAAACAATGAAGAAAAGGATAGTTTATTTAATGCTCTCGAACAATTTGAATGTATAGGGAAAAAGGGGGATTGGGCTCGTAGATGGATAGGATCGGATGTAAGCTTTGCTGAAAGATTGGTGGCATTTGCTTGTGTAGAAGGAATATTCTTTTCAGGAGCATTCTGTAGTATATTTTGGTTGAAAAAGAGAGGTTTGATGCCCGGTCTTACGTTTTCAAACGAACTCATTTCACGCGATGAAGCATTACACTGTGAATTTGCTATTTTACTTTATAATCAATTAAAAAATAGATTAACTCAAAGTGCTATTTATGAAATTATTACGGAAGCGGTAGAAATAGAGACAGAATTTATTTGTTTTTCGTTACCTTGTCGTTTGATTGGTATGAATTCAGATAGTATGAGTCAATATATTAAATTTTGTGCCGATAGATTATTACTTCAATTGGGATATGAAAAATATTATAATGTAGCAAATCCATTTTCTTTTATTGAATTAATTAGTATGGAAACGAAAACAAATTTTTTCGAAAAAAGAGTATCTGCTTATTCGTTATCGGATAAAACAAAACAAAGTGATACATTTGATCTTGATACAGATTTTTAATATACGTATATAAATAATTATTTTAATGTAACAAATAATATAATGAAAATATCAAAACATATCATATTTCACTATGTAGAAGAAAGAATTTCATTTGTAAATACCATTATAAATGAAATAAACAATTATAAAATTTCAACTGATATTTTTATTCATACAAATAATCCCGAATTAGATATAAATTATTTTATTACATATACAAATGGATGTATTGAAATCATATATCACGATATGACAGACCAAGACCCTTATACATTACCTATAAAATGTAAGGATTTATTAAAAGAACAACGTAATGATTATGACATCTTTATGTATATAGAAGATGATATATTAGTTCCATATACAGCAATAGAATATTGGTTGAAGTATCACCCCATTTTATTGGAAAATAATTGTAATTTAGGGTTTTTTAGGATTGAAATAAAAAACGAAGAAGAGTATATTACTGACTTATATGGAACAAAACTAACAAGTATTACGAGAATAAACGACCAACCATATTGTATAAACAATAATAATCCATTTTGTGCGTTTTGGATTTACAATAAAACTGAATTTAATAGATTTGTTGATAGTAAATACTACGATAATACATATATTGATGGATACGTTATGCGAGAGAGTGTTGCTATTGGCTTAAACGGTATTTTAACAAACTGGTATATACATACATTAATTCCAATGGAAAATAATATGTTACATCAAGGCTGTAAAATATACCATATTGCCAATAATTATGTCAATGATGATACAAGTATTTTTGCTACGGTTAAATTTAATGATGCTATTTAGTTATGAAAACAAAGATGTAATGTTTATCCGCATAATTTCTTTAACATATTTCTTGCCTTATGTGAAATGGCGTAATATTTTGAACCCCTTTTCCTGTATCCCCTGCTACGTACATATGCGGCATAAACACCTTTTTTACTTACCTTACAAGTATTTTTTATACATATAGGGAATGATTTCTTAGTGCCTAAAAAACATTTTTTACCACATTTTTTATACATAGTGGTTCGTTGTTTTCGAGTAGGTGCTTGATTTTTCCATCCACTCCAAGGATTTGTCATATTTATATATTATATAGATGTTAAATAAATTTTTGTAGGCCTTCGATAGCATTTTTACAGGCAATTTGTTGAGCCTTTCTTTTTATTTTGTGATTTCCACAACCTAAAAATATAAGTATTTTATTTTCTTCTGATATTTTTTCGTGAATATCTTCATATGACGTAAAATCATCGATTGTATTATATGGACTTGTTAATGATTGTGAAATAATATCTTCTTCGTGAATAGGAAAATTTACATTTAAGAAAACGTGAATTTGAAATCCAGTTATTGTATCGTATCCCATCTCTAAATAAAGAGGGGTTACCTTGAATTCCTTTTGGATTTTTACTTGTAAAATGTTTTTATAATTATCATCATTTTGTATAATATTCGTCCAATCAACGTGGCGTTCAAATACATTTTCTATAAATCGTTGAGCTACTTGAAATCCAGGGCCAACTGTATATAATTGCTGAAACCAACTTTCTTCGTGTTTTAATTCGATACGATTATAATCTAAGAAAATAGCACCAATGAATGCTTCAAATAAACAACCCAATTTTTTATAATTATTTCTAATATTTTTTTCTTCTGTGTTTTTAGAAATAATTAGCCATTTATGTAATCCCATATCATACGCAATTTTACCAATTGCCTCATTCTTTATTAAAGCTATTTTCTTCTCTGTCATAAATCCTTCGTTTTCATTAGGAAATCTCCTATATAAGTAAAATTTAGTAACTAATTCTAATATACCATCACCTAAAAATTCTAGGCGTTCATTTGATTTACTTTTCAAAAACCTATGAGTTGAAGTATCCTTTCCTTCTATATGAGTATAGGATTTATGAATAAATGCCCTTTTATAAATACGAATGTTAAATATTTGATTAGGAAGTCCATATGTTTCAAATAATTTTAAAACATCTTCTTGAGTAATTTCAATATTACAGTTATTAAAAAGCGAATTATCTTCCATCTCTTGTTTTTTATTCATATGTTATATTTAATTCATTCGGTTTCATTTTAATTATTAATACCGAAAATAATAATATTTTGTATTATTATATACAATGGTCTATATGAGTGGAAGTAAAGCAGCGAGAAACCAATCAGCTATTATAAATCGTGGTAACACGTGCGGTGGTTCTAAGAAAGCCGGGTTGAGTTATACAGGTGTTGGACCCACAAAGGGTTCTAAGGCGGGTGTGTTATATATTCGTTGTGCGAATACTGTATATGGTGCTAAATGTGGTCTTCCCACAACCCTCAACCCAGTCCAACAAACTGGATACAAGGCTACTTTGGGACCAATTTAAGTTATTTGTTACAAATAATTATGTATGTATATTAGAAATGAATAAAGATTATTTTAATTACTTCGTAATGTTTTTCTTTATCGTTGTAATTATCGCAATGATTAGCAAAATATTACGACTACAATTTTCATTATTTAATGTAAATATAAAGGAGGGTTTGGATAGTTCTGATACTACCGAGTCAACGTCAACTTCTTGTATAAATACAACTTTATCTGTAAGCGAAGTTACAGATAAAATTAAAAAAAAGGTGGAATCTCTATCTTCTAAGATAAAAAATACAGATCGAACAGAAATGGAAAATTTAATTACATCCTATCACGAATTACTTTCAGTGTGGGCTATTAACGATTTAATGGTAACCGATACTTCAAATAATGATTGTATATCAAAAATGGTATTGAAATTATCTATGTATGGAAATGCTGAAAAATGTTTGGAATCATCTTTACATTGGTTAGACGAGCAACATTAAGGGACATAAATATTTACATTATTTTCATCATACACTCCCTGTGATATGTGCTTTTCTGCTATAGAATTATCCCAATTATCCATCATAGCATTGTCTGTACTTAGATAATATTTTTGATAATCATTCATTTCATCTAATGGTGTGTTTGAACCAATATATTGTCCTTGTGGATCTTGCGATGGAAAACTATTTGTATTATATTCTCCATCATCGTGCCCGGCATCGAACAACATTGTATTTTGTGGATTTTTTAAATTAATGGGTATAACAGGAGGGGCTCCATATTTTGTATCCTGGAAATCATTTCTTAATTTAAATACGTTTTGACCCTGAGTATCATTTGTATATTGTAAATATAAAACAGGACAATTTATATTTACACTTTTCTGCCATTTTAAAAATTCTGTATATTCTTCCAAATTATTAAATTGAATAGGATTAACACCAGGAACATTTGCTAATTTTGTATTATAAAGGTAGATTTTACCATCTTTTTCTATAAGCATATTCGGACAACGTGGTGTTAATGATTGTCCGAATCCCTCCTTCGAACATTTTCTTAGTTTATATGCCAACACCGTTCTATAAAATAACAAACTAATGATAATAATTGTAAAAATAAAAGCAATAATAAAATATACATCGACGTCTTTCATTGTATGATAATAATATTATAATACAAGATTATATATGCTTCAATGGATATAATTTTGACTATTTAATAATTAGAATATAAGTATAAAATAAGCTAATATTATGAAATTATAGATATTATTATAATGGTAAAATTATTAGTATTGTTTGTTTTTCATCAATATAATGAAAGGGTGGCTCATTTTCTCACACACTCAATATTTTACGATAAAAATGTTGATTTTCTAATTATATGTAACGATAAAACTATCAACATCGATGATAAAATAATAGATTATTATAATGTTTCAATTATTTATAGAGATAATATTGGATATGATTTTGGTGGTTGGAGTGACGGGTTGTTAACAAATGATTTGTATAAAAACTATACACATTTTATATTTGTTAATTCTTCTGTGATAGGTCCGTATTTACATCCTGATTATAAAGGTAGATGGACCGATAAATATTTAGAAAATTTAAAAGGTAATGTTAAATTATTTGGTTCATCTATAAATGCGAACCACGAGTTTAAAACAAAAGACGAAGACCCAAAGGTTTCGACAGCACACGTTCAAAGTTGTATTTTTTCAATGAATATAACTACACTATATTATTTGATACATCGGGGTATATTTAGTAGGACTAACTATGTCCCATCATATGGTGCTGCTATATATTTAGAAATTCATATGTCACGATTTATAATAGAAAATGGCTGGAATATTGGCTCTTTGCTGAAACTATATCAAGGCGTTGATTTTACATTTCGTGATAAAACGGCACACGATTATGAAATTGAATTTACAGGTGATGTTATTTTTGATAGATATGAAAATATAGTATGGGATAAATATGAACTTGTATTTATAAAAGGGAATAGAAAGGGTAGATAAACCATAAATAAAAAATGAACTTAATTAATACTCATTATAATATTCATACAGCAACGAAAATATGGATCGTGAATTTAAATTAGTTGATTTTACAGTTCTTTCTGATTTTCCTTCTCTTTGGTATGGAGAAGAAAATGAGAGTGATGAGGAAATGGAAGAACAGCAGGATAAAAAAGAGAGAAAGAAAAATAAAACACAATTTATTATTCAGATGTTTGCTATTAATGATAGAAGAGAAACAGCATCTATATTTGTTACAACATTTCAACCATTCTTTTATTTAAAAGTTGGAAATAAATGGAATTCAACTACAAAAGGAGAATTCTTACATTTTATAAAAACTCAGGTTGGAAGTTATTATCAGGATGATATTTTACATTTTGAATACGTGAAACATAAAAAATTATATGGATTTGATGGTGGTATGGAACACAATTTTATTATTATGAAATTTAATAGTATTCAATGTTTTAACAAAGTAAAAAATTTATGGTATTCTAAAAATGATAAGGGTGATACTATTTTAAATAATGATGGAGTTGTCTTTAGGGATACAAAAATTGAAATATACGAATCAAATATTCCACCTCTTCTTAGATTCTTTCATTTACAAACAATTCATCCTTCTGGTTGGATATTATTGCCTAAGAATAAAACATTGATTGTTCCTCCATATAAAAAAAGCACTCATTGTGATTTCGAATGTCATATAAGATGGTGTAATATAATAAATTGTTCCGAAAATGAAAATAGAGTTCCATATAAGATATGTAGTTTTGATATAGAGGCTAGTAGTTCTCACGGTGATTTTCCTATACCTGTAAAAAGTTATAAAAAATTGGCTCAAAATATTGTTGATTATTTTATTCATATGCCTACAAATGTTTTATCCAAGGATGATGCCACAATGATATTAACAGAAATAATTTACAAAGCATTTCATATGGAAGCATTAACGGGATCTCCTTATCCTTCTATTGATTATGTATATACACAAATTAAAGAATTTCCTAAAAATGCGAAGGAGCTTCAAAAAACGATTAATAAATGGTTTGATAAACAAGTAAATGATGAATTAATTAATCAACGAGAAATTAAATCAATATTAAGTATTGAAAATTATTATTCTAAGATAAAAGATTTAGCATCAATAGATGAACGTAATGAAGATGTTAACGCAGAAACAAATGACACAAATGAGAATCCGGATACAGAAACTCCTATTCAAAATCAATGGGCTAAGAAAACAACAAAATTAAAAAAAGATACATCATATAATAATATCATTGACTTATTACTTTATGGAACTAATAATGGTAAAATAGAAAGAAATGAATTGATTGATTTAGTGAATGCGTCGCTATGTGGAGTTTTCCCCAAATTAGAGGGTGATAAGGTAACCTTTATAGGTTCAACTTTCTTAGAATATGGAAAGAAAGAACCTTATCTAAATCATTGTGTTGTATTGGATACTTGTCGATCACCGAATGAATTACCGGATAAATGGGAAATAGAAAGTTACCCAACAGAAGCCGAAGTATTAATTGGATGGAGAAATATTATTCAAAAAGAGGATCCGGATATCATTATTGGGTATAATATATTTGGGTTTGATTACCAGTTTATGTTTCATCGTGCGAAAGAATGTGAATGTTTGGAAGATTTCTTGTTATTATCGAGAAATCGTGGTGAAATATGCGCTACAAAATCTCAAGATGATTATACATTGGAAAAATTAAATTTAAATATTGCTAGTGGAAGTTATGAACTATCTTATATAAAAATTCCAGGAAGAATCCAAGTTGATTTATACATGCATTTCCGACGTGAAGAAAATTTACCATCTTATAAATTGGATTATGTGGCAAATCATTTTATAGGTGATTACGTAACAGATATGATAGAGATGGAAGACGATATTATCAAAATACAAACTCAAAATATGAGTGGTATGACAATAGGGTCGTTTATACATTTTGAAATAATAAGTTATACAACTGATTATTACAATGATGGTGAAAAATTTATGATTGAGGATATGAATACAGATGAAAAATACTTTATTGTTAGAGGAAAAATTGAGGTTGAGCCCAAAACAAAAATGAGATGGGGTGTTGCCAAAGATAATGTAACTCCTAAGGATATTTTCAGTTTAACAAAAGGGAGTGAATTTGACAGATTTATTGTGGCGAAATATTGTATTCAGGATTGTAACCTAGTTCATTACCTTTTTAACAAAGCAGATATATTTACAAGTTTATCAGAGATGTCGAATATTTGTAGTGTTCCAATTAATTTCATTATATTTAGAGGTCAGGGTATTAAATTGTTGAGTTATGTAGCTAAAAAATGTCGTGAAAAAAATACACTATTACCAGTAATATCAAAAGGTTCTATGTTTGATGCTTATGAAGGAGCTATCGTATTGGATCCAAAATGTAATTTGTATTTGAATAATCCTATACCTGTTGGTGATTTTGCTTCTCTATATCCTTCTTCAATGATTAGTGAAAATTTGTGTCATAGTAGTAAGGTATGGACCAAATCATATAATTTACAAAAAGAATTAGTATATGAAACTGGTGTAAAAAATCAACGAGGTGAGTATATTTATGATAATCTAGAAAATTATACATATGTTGATGTTACGTATGATACATATCGTTGGTATAATAAGAAAAAGCTTCCAACTGGTTATAAAGTATGTAGATTCGCACAATTTCCAAACAATGAAAAGGCAATTATGCCTTCCATTCTTCAAGAATTATTACAAGCAAGAAAAAGCACTAAGAAATTAATGGCAGCACAAACAGACGATTTCATTAAAAATGTATATGATAAACGTCAATTAGCTTATAAAATTACAGCAAATTCTTTGTATGGTCAATGTGGTGCGAAAACATCCGCATTTTACGAACAAGATATTGCCGCAGCAACAACCGCAACTGGAAGATTATTATTAAATTATGCGAAAACAATTATAGAAAAATGTTATTTCAATCGAGATATTGTATGTAATGATGGTCGAAGAATACAAAGTAATGCTGAATATGTTTATGGAGATACAGATAGTGTGTTTTTCAATTTTAATTTGAAAGATGCTGACACAAAGGAACCCTTATTGGGTGCCGAATCACTTGGTTATTCAATTGAAATAGCTCAACAGGCTACACATACAGTAAGTAAATTTCTGAAACAACCTCACGATTTTGAATATGAAAAAACATTCTTTCCATTTTGTTTATTATCAAAAAAGAGATATGTTGGTATGATGTATGAAACTAATATACATAAGTGTAAGAGAAAGGAGATGGGGATTGTATTAAAAAGAAGAGATAATGCCCCAATTGTCAAAGATGTTTATGGAAATATTATTGATATTTTAATGAAAGAGATGGATGTAAGCAAAGCTGTAACTTATCTTCATTCCGCATTAGAAAAATTGATGAAGGGGGAATTTCCTATTCATAAATTAATCATTTCTAAAGCTCTTAATTCCAATTATAAAAAACCAGAACAAATCGCTCATAAGGTATTAGCAGATCGTATTGGTCTTAGAGACCCTGGTAATAAACCAACTACAGGAGATAGAATACCTTTTGTTTACATTCAGACAAAGAATAAAAATGCTTTACAGGGTGAAAAAATAGAAAATCCGGAGTATGTATTGGAAAATAAATTAAAAATTGATTATGGACATTATATTTCAAATCAAATTATGAAGCCAGTTCAACAATTACTTTCACTTGTTCTTTATGACTTATGGAGACAACAGAATAAAAATATACAGCTTCGTCGATTTAATAAGGATATAGAAAAATTAAAGAGTAGTATTGAAGATTATGATAAATTACAAGATAAAATAGAGGATATGAAAAACGCAGAAGTAAAAAAATTAATATTTGATAAATATTTGCTTCAAATAGAAAATGAAAAACAAAAGAATAATACAATAAATAGTTATTTTACGAAAAGATGATAATATCAGCTATATTTATTTACTTAAGAATATAAGGATATGACGTAACCCTTGAATTTTTCCAAATATATTTTTTCATATGATTTTTACTTAAACCTGTGTAACACCAATCTATTTCAGGATGTGCCTCTACAATATCAAATGAAATATTATGATTAATTGATAATATTTCATAATCCCATTCGCGATACTTATTTAATTCTTTATCCTCTTCTACATTATCCCAAGTAATATTTGGATTCGCACTTAGATATGTATAATCCCAATTAATCCACAATTTATTTTCTTCGATAATATCCCACGTGATATTAGGATTCGCACTTATCTGACAACAACTCCACATATTACCGTTGGGTATATCGTTATTCATTACTATATCAAATGTAATATTTGGATTAAATCCTAACCAATCATATTTCCACTTTAATGTTGGCGTTCTTTGTATGTCATCCCAAGTTATATTTTCATTCATTGTTAACTGTAACCAATCCCATTTACCCATTGGAACATTTTTTATTATATCTATATTTACATTTGGATTACTCGAAAAACTTGAATAATATGTCATATGTTTGTCATTTTTTAAAAACTTATCAAATACTATATTTTCATTACGTGCTAAAGCAAAATAATCCCAAGGAAAATTGGGATTTTCCATAACAATATCCCACGTAATATTTGGATTAGAAGAAATTAAATGATAATTCCACGTTTTATAAATATTAAAATCCATTATCATATCCCAAGTAACATTTGGGTTTCCACCTAAATACCCCCAATCCCAATCCAATTCGGGATGATCTAATACCATTTCATAAGTTATATTTGGGTTCATAGATAATTCTTTGAAATCCCAAGGTTTATCCAAATGCTCTAAAATATAATCAAAGAATTCTGTTGTCATACTTCTTTTTTTGATTATATTCTAATTTACAATACTTATTCATTTTATTTTTTTATTCAAGTTCTTCTGCCACTTCTCTAATATCTATTCTACATAAAGGACAGTGATTATTTGAACGAAACCATTCCAACAATGATGAAGGTGTGTAATTATGTCGACATCTATTTATCTGTAATATAAGATCTTCTTGTTGAAATGTATTAAGAGATATAGGACAATTTGTATTTACTGGGTTTGTTATTTCTCTATATGTAATTGAAGTTGTGGCTTCTTGTATTTGGTCGTTTGTGGGTGCCGTGCTTACAGGATTTAAAAATTCATCTATAAAGGTTTCAAGGAATGATGAGGCCAAATTTGTAGAGTTTAATGTTTGAGGAGTTCTGGTTGTAGTTCGAGATGTTTCATTTGGTAAAAAGGTATATACTAAATAATTATCAAATGTAGAACTTGTTGAAGTTGTTGGTGTTGTTCTTGGTGGAAGTTGTGGAAGTGATTCGGTAAAACGTGATGTGTTATTACGTGTTGAACGAGGTGTAGATAAAGGTTGATTGAGATTTGGATAATAACCTTGGGGGATACTACTATTCCTAATTGTTTCAGATAATGGTTCTTGATTTGCGGAAGGTAAAATATTTGGAGTGAATGTTTGATTTATTGGTTCAGGAGTTAATTGTGAATTGGTAATACTACATAGTTGATTTAATGATCTAAGTAATTCAGTTTGTCTAGAAACTAAAAGATATTGATAATCATTTATTTCTCTTATTAATTTCACTAAATCAGTCTGTTTATCCATTAACGTTTGAATTTGATTCGTTGTTTGAATATATTGATTCGTATAAAATTCCATCATAATCATTTGTCTAGATGTAAAATCATTAGTTATCATAAATAATATGTATAAAAACCATTTATTGTTTAAATATATTAATCATTGATAAATTTATAATATGATAACTGAAATACAAGAAATTCAATCAGATACAGATGACTCATTTGTATCTGGAATTAAAAATATAGGGAATACTTGTTATTTGAATTCTTGTTTTCAATTATTGTTATATACATATGAATTATTAGACGTATTTCGTATTAATGAAAGTAAACAACAAAAACAAATACCAGAGACTATAGTTCTTCTTGAATGGAATGAAATAAAAAATATATTATTACATAAAAAATGTACGGTTACTCCTCTTAAATGTATTGCTGGAATACACCACGTAGCAAAATTAAAAGATAGTATGATGTTTAATCAAGGAGAACAAAATGATATATGTGAATTTTTAATGTTTATGTTAGATTGTTTCCATTTGTCTCTTAAGAGTGAGATAAAAATGGAATATGATGATTATTTACGATATATGAAAATACAACATTCTGTTATATCTGAAAAATGTTTTCAATTAATTTGTAATCAATGTTTGTCTGATTATTCTGAAATATTAAATTTATTTTATGGAATTCAACTAAACGTTATTCAAGCGAAAGATGAACTAAGAATTGTTTCAGTAACTCCATCCATATTTTCTATTATACCTTTAGATATTCCAAATAATATTTTACAACCAACATTACACGATTGTTTAGATTTATATTGTCAAGGTGAATTATTGGAAAATGATAATGCGTATTACGATGATAATGAAAAAACTTACATAAGTGCTTTAAAAAGTGTAATATTTTGGAGATTGCCTCATATACTTATTTTTACTTTTAATCGTCTCAAAACAAATAAAAGGGGTAAAAATAATACATTGATCCATTTCCCAATACAAAGTTTAGATATGACTAAATATATTTACGAACACGATCCAAAAAATCCGATACAAATAAAATATGAATTATATGGAATTGGTTGTCATTTTGGAACAATTTCTATGGGTCATTATACGTGTTATGTAAAAAATAAGAATAACTGGTATTTCTGTAATGATGATACTATCAAACAAGTCAATAATCCTATACAATTGATTAACCCCAATGTTTATTGTCTTTTTTATAGAAAAATAAACTTTTCATAAGTATAATATATAAACTATGAGTGGAGAAGAATATGATTTTACGAATATTTTAGAAAAACCTATTGTGATTGTCACATTTGTTTTCTTAGTCGTTTTCTATATGATTTATATTTACGTTACAAGTACATCTTCATCAACTTCTTCTAACAAAGATTATTATAATGTATTTGAATCCGATAATGATGTTTATTCTTTTTCAGATAATGACTCCATAAGTTCGGGTATATTCGCCAAAATAATTATGTTTTTATTTATCCTAGTTATTATTGTCAAGGGATATCAAATATTATTTAATAAAACAATTACAGCATCTATTCAAGATTTATTTACAAACAACCCAAAAATCGATATTCATTTAAATACTCAACCTACACCTACACCTACAACAAACACACCAATATTAGATAAATTTGGATTACAACCTGTTTCTATAAAAGAAAGTGGTATAAATCAAGTATTTAATGTTCCTGGAAACATATATACTTATGATAATGCTCGTGCGTTATGTAAGGCATATGATGGAAGGTTAGCTACTTACGATGAGATTGAAAATGCTTATAAAAAAGGTGGAGAATGGTGTAATTATGGTTGGTCTGAAGGACAAAATGTGTATTTTCCAACTCAAGAAAAAACATATAACACATTACAGGATATAGAAGGGCACGAAAATGATTGCGGGAGACCAGGTATTAATGGTGGGTATATATCAAACCCTCAAGTAAGATTTGGAGCAAATTGTTATGGGAAAAAACCTATAATTACACAAGATGAAAGAGAGATAATGGAAACAACTCCATTATATCCATTAAACAAAAAAGATGTATGGTTTAATAAACAAGTCGATTATTTTAAAACGCAATTAGATAGGATATTACTAAGTCCATTTAATAAACAAAGTTGGAGTGCTAGTTTCATCTAAGAAACTATCTTCTCCTCGTATTCTTACCAGCTACATTTCTTTTTTTATTTCTAGACCCCTTTTTCTTAGAACCATCGCTCATCCTATGCTTTATAATTGATTTTTTTTTCGTATAATCGAAACGTTTATGTTTGTTACTTTTTTTCTTAGTTCCTTTTGATTTCTTTTTTACCATTGGTTCATATTTCTCAGCTATATATTCTTTACTCCTTTCTTCTTCCGTGTTATTCTTTTTAATGTCATTAATAATTTCATCAAATAATTCATTTACCTCTTCCTTTTTTGTTTCTTCCTCTACATCATCCTTCACAATGTCTACAGCATCCTTCACAATGTCTACATCATCCTTCACAATGTCTACAGCATCCTTCGCAATCTCTACATCATCCTTGTCACTTTTTTCATTGTCATTTTCATTAACAATTTCATCTACGGTATCATTCGTTAATTCTGTTTGTTTACAAAAAGAATTACCATCCTCTGTTTTATGACACTCTTTATATATACCATATGGTATAGATAACTCTCCATTATTGTCTAAATCATATTGAATTAATAAAGATGAATTATCGGATATTTCTTGTGTTTCGGGTTCATCTTCAGTTGAATTATCTATTACATCAACTATATCCGATTCGTCTGGTTCAACAGTTTCATCATATATATTAAATAAATTATCATTAGTTATATCCTCTAGTTTATCATCTGTAACATCTTTTTCAGATTTATTATCAAAATCTTCTATATAAGTATCACTGTTATCTGTGGTAATTGTATTTTTACTTGCTTCACTGTCAGTGCTAATTATACTTCGAGTATCGTCATCATCATCTTCTGTTTCATCATCGTATATTTTCCTCTCTTTTTTATCGCCTTCCAAGTTCATTATTTATTTATTATATAATATAATCATAATAAATACTCATTATTTTCGTCGTCTAATCATTTTACGCGATTTTCTTTTATGAGAACGTTTTTTGTGTTTTGTTGAACGACGACGCATATGTTTTCTTGTGCGGCGTCCTTTTCCACCAGCTTGACCCATCAATGACCCTTGAGTCATCTGCATTTGATATTGAGAAGATACTGGAGCTAATACACCGTTAATAGAACTAGCTATTTGAGCGTCTACTGTTGAGCCTACTAAATTACTTTCATACTGATTAGCACTACCACACGACATTAATGTTATATATATAATACAACATAATATTATTTTCTCCTGTTTTTGTTTTTTCTACGCGTTTTATTTCCCTTGTTCCGTTTATTTTTTTTTGTTTTTTTTTTTTTACCTCGCCCAAAATGTTTTCTTGAGCCTCCTCTTATATGTGGTAATCCACGATTAGATAAAATGCCTGGAAAATTTTCTGCGTGTGATATAGGTATATTACCACTTTCGCAGGTATTATCTATAATGCCAATATCATACCACCCATTATCATAAAATATATTAATAATTTCTTGTAATGTGATGCTACCGGATGTTATTGTGCTTGATTCTGGAAATGTTAAGTCGTAATCTATTAATTTGTCTCCTGGATTAAACCTACCACTTGTATCGAGTAAAACATATATATTATTTATATTCTTGTTAACATCGTCTTTCGTTATTCCATATACTTTGTTTTTTATATATTCGTTATATCTAGTTTGTAACATTAAAGAGCTAGTCGAACCTCTGATACTATCGCACCACGTTTTATATTTTATTTGAACAACTTCGGTATAATTGTCAGCCGTTGAATGTAAATTACTTGTAATTTCTTGTAATATTGGATTTTTTAAATAATTATTTGTATCTGTAAATGTATTAACAAAATCTTCTTGTAATTTATCTTGAATATCATTAACTCCATATGCTGTTTCATAAAGAGACATAATTTCATTCAAGTGTGATGGACTATTAAATGATACACAACCTGGTAATGTAAGTGTTGTTTTACAAACATTTTTTTCTGAGGGCACGGCTAATAAAGATGGGTAATTATTCCCATATGTTCCGTGTGTCAAAAAAAATAATATCAATGTATGTTTACCATCTGTTGTGTTTTCTGGTATAGGTATAAATTGTATTCTACCTTGTTTTTTATTACGAGATAATACGATTTGAATGTGGTTTATATACGGTTGATTATCTCTTAGTAAATCGAGTATTTTGTGAAACCACGCATTTACAAACGCTGTAACATCTTCCTCAGAAGGTTTTGTATCATAAAGTGAATTTATATCGTTATTTAATTCACCTTCTATACTTTTTATTACATCAAGTCTTTCTATTATTGCGTTACGCATATCGTTATTAGAATTACGATTTACCTTAATAAATTTTTCCATTAAAGTTATGATAGTTGAGAGATTCGATTGAAATATTTTAAGCAAATCATTTACCCTTTCATTAAATGAACTAATAGGAGAATGGAATGATCTTGGTGTTTTAGAAGATTCATCACGTGTTTCACACCACATATCATATTGTTCTTTCATTGTTTCTGAACTTATTGGGGGTATTATTTTTTCTAATAATTCAGACACATCCTCTTTACTATGGGATATTTCACGATGTTCCATTTTTCGTTTTTTTGTTGTATTCATTAATCTTATAATTTAGGGATAGTTTATTTTCTTATTATGTGAATAAGCATAAGTAAATTAATAAGTAAAAGAATAAGAATAAAAATGACAGATATAATAGCAATGTAAATATAGTAATTTATCTTAGAAAAAATAATTTCTAAAAGTGGATTAATAACAAAGTTCATCTTATCAACAAATTCAGGAGTATTCATCGTTTTTACACATTCTTGAAATATATAATCTTTCATAATCTATAATAAAAATATAGATTATATATCAATTACTTAAACAAATGATAAATGTGGGTGAAATAACATCTATTCCTTGTACGTTATCTTCATCCAATAAAAAAAAATATACACATTATACTTATTTATTCGAATTTTTAGATAATGATGGAAACCCGATTGAAATACTTACACCTATAACGGAAATAGTAACAGATATGAATATTTCCGTTATAGAAACAAAAATTAAAGGGAATAGTATTTCGTGTAATGTAAAATTAAATATCAGAAATAAGAATGATAATGATTTATTCTTTTTAAAAATTCAAAGTATAGAGGATGAAATATATAAGTTAATACGCAAGGATTATAAATATATACAAATTTCTAATAATCGTGGGATTAAAAATATACAAACAAAATATGAAATGAAGGATAGTATATGCGATTGTATAACTAAAAAGGAAGAAATAATAGGAACTCTTTCAATTATAGGATGTATTACAATTCAAAATACATTTGAACTTATTTATACGTTGGAAAAAATAAAATGTCAGGATGTTCTAGATGAAATATTTAATATTTTATTAGAGAATGAAAATTTATTAAATAATGTCGAAGAAGAATTATACGATAAAATAGAAAAGAATAGAAAAAATGAAGAAAAAATTACAATATGTGATATAAAATCTGTCGAGGATGTGGAATTTTTACAAAATGAAATTAATAAAATAATTAATGAATGAAGACAAAATTTATTTTATTATTTAATTTATATAATGGTAAAAGTTAAAGCACAACACGGAACTCTTTTATTTGTAATCATTGCCATAGTCGCGATTTTTTTGTATATAAGTAGAAAAAATAGTTATTCTTATGAAGGTAATGAAAGTGTAAGTAATGCTAATTTATATTCTACAACCCAAAATAATCAATCAAGTGGTTTATCAATGAGTAGTTCTAACCAATCAGCTGTTAGAGCTTCCGAACCAATTGGAATGAATGAAGTATTTTCAGCAGTTCCAGGTTCATCTAAGAACAGTGGAGGGGCGATTGTGACAAATGTTAGTTCAAATGCTTTACAACCCGGTGAATTATTACCCAAACAAAACAATAGTTGGGGAAATGCTGGTCAATCAGTTCAAATCCCTGGAAATTTATTATCACCCACATATTTAGCAGGTATTGATACGATTGGTTCATCTCTAAGAAATCCCAATCTTCAGATAAGAAGCGAACCTCCTAACCCCCAAACAAGTGTGAGTATATGGAATCAATCGACAATCACACCCGATTATTTGAGACCTCCATTTGAAATCGCTTGTTCTTCTAAGTAAAAGAATAGGTATATATTAGGGCTATAAATCATAGTATGGGTTATCTTTTATGAAAATACCACAATATTCTTCATTATCTTTCTTGTAATTATAAGGATCGTGAATGCCATATTTTTTTGCCTCAATTAATAAAAATTTAAAATTAGACCAAAATTCTTCTTTGTGTCCTATAGAAGAAGTCATCATATGAGATAACTCGTGAATACATACAAATGTAAGAGTATGTTCGTCAATCAATTTTGTATTATCATTCTTTTTCTTATTCAAACATACAGCCATCTTTTCTCCTTTGTTTTCAGAATAAGCAGTTAATTCACTTGTCGGTAAAGTTTCGTAAATTTTATCTGGTCTAAAGTTCTTAGATAACATAATAACACGTTTATCATCTGGATATTCATCTTTTAATTTTGAAATTAATGTTTTACACTTATTTATAACACTACGTAATAATACAGCGGCTTCTTCTACATTTTCTCTATCCCTTACACAATATCTTTTTCCATCTATGGAAGATATTACACATTTTAATCCATATGTATCCTTCATATGATAAATTTGATAAGTTATGATAGTAATCACAAGTAAACAAATACAACCTAGTATATTGTTATAAAAGTCCTTCATATAATTGGTAAATAAAATGATTTCAATTATCAATTATATGAAAATATTAATAATATTCGTAAAATGAGTTTAATGGTCAAGAGTAAAGATACAAATTCTATTATCAATGAATTAAATAAAGAATGGAGAGTTTATACAAAACTAGTAGATAGTTTAATTGAAGGTGAAGTTACAAAACCCCCAAATAGTGTAACCTTTATTATAAGAAGAAAAAAAGGTTGTGATGATTCATTATGTGATATTTTTGAAGCTGAACTGAAAAAATTACAGCGTTTACTTGATAATATGTAAGACTTTAGATAATCGCGAAACAATAAAAAATTATCATAATATATGAATAATTTAACTAGTATTGTATTATTTGTTATCAATAGTATTTACTGTATAGCGATTTATTATCTCGCCAAAAAGACCAATAACTTGTTAGATTATACAATATTACCATTTTTATTTTTGTGTGGTATTATTGAATTGGTATTCTTTTTCATACAAAATGGAGTCGAAAGTAGTTGGTTGTTGCTTACATTATTTTTTATTCAATCTCTTACTCTTGTATGGGGTAACAAGTATATCTTAGAAGCTTCCAATCCAGTATTCGATAAATACATTTACTTGTGGTTGATTTTCTATGGAATCATATTTATTTGTACGTTGTTTTATCTACAAGAACCTTGTGATAAAGATGCTGTTGAAGAAAATAAGAAGAAGAGTAGTTGTAAAGTTATCGGGTGGTTACCATTTCACGAACACCTTTATAAATATAATTTTTGTTTAATGGCGTTATTTGTCGGTATGTATGACGTTACGGTAGCAAGTCAATATCTATATTTACTTATACCTTTTACAAAATCACCTCACGTAACAAAGGAACAACTTTTACAATATCCATTACGAATAATATGGGTATTTATTATATCTATTGCTGTTTGGTTTTACACACAATACAAATTTAATATAAATATGATTGATGTTGGTAAAAAGGTTATTGATATATCAAAATTAAATAGTCCAACAACTATGTTTTCATTGGATCTAAATAGAATGAAGGGAATAATTAGTCTATATAAAACTTTTGTAAATCCAGAATTAATTGTTACATTTTTATATAATACTTGGTCGGTATTTACGGCGACGTATGGATTAATTATTTTACTACATAGATAATAAGAGTATGATATTTAAATTACATATTTTGTCAGGTCGTTCTACAATAAAAAAAATTATTGTATTTGGATTATCTGAATTTGTAATGGATAAAAAACAAATAAATAAAAATCCAATTGATAAAACTACAAACTCTCCTGTCTTTGATAATGAAGAATTAAATATTATAACTACACAAAACATTCCCGTTGAATTTTATCCAATGTTACTTCATTACGATGACACTATAGAAACAATAAAAATAAAAATAAGAATGGCTACATCCATTATGGAACCATTATACCTTTATGGAAGAATAAAAGAAGAATCGAGTGATGTAATGATACCTATCGGTCAAAAAATAATAAGTAAATATATCTATAGTGCGAATCCTTATATTTTCTTAGATGAAAATGAAAATGAAAATATAGATACTGTTCTTTCTGTAAAAATAAAATCGGAAGGTTTATTATTTGAATATGGATTTTTTTATAAAAACGTTATTCACCTATGTTTTTTATCAGATGTATTAGCTAGTATAAAAGATGGCGGTGATTTTGAAAACAAATCTGACAAAATAAAACAAATATACTTTAAAGATCAATCTCATCTCAATGTAAATCCCCAAGAAATTCAAAGCTATAAAAGTGTAGATTTGTTAACAGATGTTTATCTTTATAGAAAATCTGATTTACCCTATAAATATACCGGTATAAAATCTATTCAATTCTCCTTTCAGTTGAAAAAAAGTTCTATCCCATTAGAAATTATTTTCAAAAAAATTTCATCATCTCTTGCGATACCTCTTATAAAATATAATCCTGGTGCTAGAAAAGAAAATATATATCGTTTATTTTGTAAAACAAAGACAAGTAATGGTAGTAAAATTCCAATTTTATCAAAGGCTATCATATTTAAACTTGTACGTTCAATCGGAAATATGAAATCTATAGCTTTTTATGTTTATCACAAGCAAAAGGAGTTTGTTGTAGAAGTTTATGAAACAGGATTAATAGTTGTATCATTGAATAAGATGGGGGCACCCACAGATTTTACTTCTTTGGCAATCGATGAATTAAATATATTATTATTACAATGTGTTAATCCTATCATAGAAAAAATACAAGAAATTATTAACAACTCTTTTTCATCTCCATCAAATACATTACAATTGTTTACAAGTATAACAGATAATAAAATGAAAATAATAAAAATGGATTATGAAATGAAATTACCCATAACACATAAGGTAAATGTTTTACGATATATAAAATGTCTAAGAAATGTATTTATTTTTGAAAAGGAAAATCAAATGCGTTATACACGTGTATCTAATTTTAACAAAGAAAATAGTATTGAAATATTTGTTATGGATAGTATAAAAAATAAGACGAATATACGTGATATACTTATTTCTTTGGTTGAAAATTATTCTTTAACGCAAAAGGATGCTTTACAGTTACTAACAAAAATAACAAATGAAATTCAACTGGAATTAAATGTAAGAAAACGTTTGATAGAAATAAAAGAAAATTCTGGATTTCCAGTTTATTTATTCTTAGATACACGAGCAGAAACATTAACCATTACTATTTCAAATATTGATAATATTTTTTATATAACAACCATACCCATCTTTATAGATAGCTTGTTACGTCTTAGCATTGATCCTAAATCAACTTCTATATCAAAAACAAATATTGATAAGTTATGTTTAGATAAATCAAAAACAACACGGGAAATAGATATATCTCTAGGAACTGAAACTAAAAAAGATCCAACAAAACAATTAAAAAAAACAATACTTGATATTGAAAATCGTATAACTCATACACACAAATCAAACCAAAATGATTTATTAGAAGAAAATGAATTATTAGCAGAAGAAGAAATGGAACAAGCAAATGAAGAAAGCGTTGAAGAAGTCTTAGATGATACTAATAATAAATATATTGGAGAGGAAAATGAAAATTTAGAAGAAGGTGATGAAAGCGATAATGATGAGGTTATGAATTTTTTATATTCAATGGATGATGATAGCGATGACGAGGTTATGATTACTAATAAGGGAGGTGCTTCAAAGAGTAATGATTTTATGTCTTCCATTTATGAAGAGAATGAAGAGAATGAAAACCAGGAAGAGGAAGAGAATGATATACAAGCTGATATAGATGAAGAGATTGGTAATGAAAAAATAAAAAATATAGTTGGAATGAAACTTCATAATCCATATTATTTTAAAAATAGGTTAGAAAAATTAGCTCCATATATTTTCACAAAGGATAAAAACAATGATATGAATAATTATTCCAGATTATGTCAGTCGAGCACAAAAAGACAACCTGTTGTTATAACACAAAGAGAATTAGATGAAATCAACCAACGCAATCCAGGATATTTAAAACCAGAAGATGTTTTAAAATATGGTTCTACAAAGGAAAATACAAATTATTTTATATGTCCTAGATATTGGTGTTTATTAAATGATAAAATGATGACAAAAGAAGAAGTAGAAAGAGGAGATTGTGGTGGTAAGGTATTAAGTATGACTGACAATGAAGTAAAAAAGGATCATTATATTTATGAATTTGCTGGTAAGGATCATTACCCAAATGGAAAACCAGATAAAACCCGTGATACTTATATAAAACATTATCCTGGATTTAGTTCTAAGAAATTTTCAGATGGAACTTGTGTTCCTTGTTGTTTTAAAAATTGGAATACACCTTCTATACTCAAAAGAAAAAAAGAATGTAAGGCGGCACAATCTGTTAGAGATTCAGTTTTTGAAAACGAAAGCAACGTACAAAGTCCCAACATCGAAAGCAACGTACAAAGTCCCGACATCGAGAGCAACGTACAAAGTCCTGACATTGAAAGCAACGTACAAAGTCTCAACATCGAAAGCAACGTACAAAGTCCCGACATTGAAGGAGAAAATATAACACCTACAATAAATACAAAATTAATATATGATTATATTTATGGACCCGAAAAATTTCCTATACCAGCACAACGTTTTGGGTATCTGCCTGTAATTTTACAGAAATTTTTTAATGATTTTCATATTAATTGTCAGGTAAGTTCAATGGATACTCGTATCAAATCAAATTATAATTGTTTAGTTAGACACGGTGTAGAATATAGTGATAAACAATCATTTGTTGCTTGTATGGCAGATGTATATTCATATATTTCTTTACCAAATATATTATCTATCAAGGATTTTAAAGATGTTATTATTTCCTCTTTATCTCTTGATGAATTCATAACATATCAAAATGGAAATTTAGTTACACAATTCCAACCGGTTATAAACGTGGGTGAAACAATTGACGATGTGTATCCTTACGAGGAGAGTGGAATACCAACATTAATTGAAAAATACAAGGGTAATGATATTTTTCTTAGAACATCAACAAATACAAAATATTTGAAAAATTTAATTATTGCTTATGAAAATTTTATTCAATATCTAAAAGATGATACTGTTACAATAGATCATTCTTATTTATGGGATATAGTAAGTAAGCCAAATACAAAATTATTCGACCAAGGATTGAATTTATTAATTTTATCTATTCCAGATGATGATAATACAAATAATATAGAATTAGTTTGTCCTAAGAATCATTATTCTGGTGTATTTTATGAATCAAGAAAACCATATTTGATATTAATTCAACAGGGTAATTATTTTGAACCTATTTATTCTTATAAAAATATTGGTAAGAAAACTCTTAGAATAAAAATAAAAAAAACATTTACAGATTATGATGCTTATATAAACCCTCCTATAAAAAATTTCATTCAAAAAGTTGTAAAGCCTATATTTGAAAATCAAAGTTTGTGTTTCCCTCAAAAAAGTATGCCTAATAAATATAAATTTAAACAACCTATTTTGTTAACCAATCTAATTTATGAATTACTTTTAAAAAATTACGAAATCACAAATCAAGTTATTAATTTTCAAAGTAAAGTTATAGGTTTAATTGTAAAAAAGAATCAAAGAGGTTGTTTTGTGCCGTGTTATCCATCATCAATTGTTAGTAACTATTCTTTTATTTATATAACTGATGTTGAATGGTATCCTTATAAACATACAGTTGAGTTTTTAAAGAAATTGTATGAAATAACAAATGGAAATGTGCCGTGTAATCCATTGTTTAAAGTTACCGAAACAGATCATATTGTAGGTATATTAACAGAAACAGACCAGTTTATAGAAATACAACCATTTCTTTTTATAAGTGATATAGATGCTTCCGATAATTTACGCGTTTTGAATGAAACAAATTATTTATTAGCCGAAGAGAATATAGCTTTTACTAGAAAGGAAGACGAAGAACGCGTTGTTTACGTTAATCGATTGAAAGAAGAATATAAATCATATAATGAATTTCGTAATATGGTAAGGAACTTATTACATAAAGAAGAAAATTTTTCATTAAAGACAGATATTGATAATGAAATAAAAAAGAAATTTGTATTATTTTCAATTAAACAAAATAAAATAGTTTCCTTCATTGAAAGTTTGTTAACAAGTAATCAAAATGAAAATAGAGAATATATTTACCATTTAGCCGATGAGATGATACGATATACCAGAATATACTTGTATATGTTTTATCCGAGTGTAAATTTAGCATTTGGCGATGATAATTATATTTTATTAGATAATGAACTACTTATTTTACAATCAAATTTATTAGAAGATAATTATCTTGAAAATTTAATTCCCAATGATGAAAATAAATATACAACTTATACTTCATATGATACAGTTGAACCCAAAATAACGCAACCTTATTCAAATGAAGTTATATTGAGTCAACCAACTATAAATGAAAATTGTGAAATAGAAATAATACCAATTACATCTGTTTTTTGGAAGAAGGTATTTCCAACAAATACAAGAGAAGTAAGATATAATAACAATATTGTTTGTGGTTATTTGTATATTATTGATATTATACAAAAAACAAGAGGTGTTACTTTTACTATTTCAGAAATAAAAACATTGTTGGTAAAAGAATATGATACTTATTATTCATTGTATGGAATAAAAATATTAGATATATTACGTTTTCAAGGTAAAAATATTATTCAACAAGTAAAATCAAATGTTACTAATTTATCCTTTTTTATTTTGTCAGATGATTATTATATAAGTTTATTGGATATTTATATTTTATTCCAATATTTGAAAATCCCTACATTTGTTGTTTCAAATAAACCAATTATGGAAACAAGATATTCTTCCAATATTATTTGCTTATATAAAGAATTAAATGATATATCAAAGGAAGATTTTGTAGTTTTATTCTCTCAACCTGTATCTAAGAAAATACCTCGTTATATTTACCTTACAACACAAGATGCGTCATCGATGTTATTTAATTCATTATCTTTTAGTAAAAAATTACTTGACATTTTCAATCAATCTTATAAAGATTATGTGTCTGTTGAAAATTTCTTAGAACATTACCAAGTAGAAAAGACAACAAAATATATTAGGAAAAAACAACTAGGTGGGGGGAATTTATATGAAAATCCAATTATTATTATATAACGTCATCAAATGACGCAAAATCTGTTAATTCAATTACAGTATTATTTTTTAGTTTTATTTCGAATTCATTACATCCTCCTACATATTTTCCTTCAAAAAATACAAGTGGAAATGTAATCTCATCGTTTTGTGTTTTTACCCTCATTATATTCAAAAAAAGAATTCTTTTTGTTGTTAACCATTCATCGCAACATATATAATTAACATTTTCATTACATTGATTCATTAACTCCTTTATTTTATCACAATAAGAACATTTAGATTTAGTATAAACTGTATATAATGATGGTGTATTTGGTATTTCTAAAAAACTCATTATATATTATTAATAATAATAATATATAATTTACATCATTTTCTTTGTAAATGCTTATGAGTTTATATTGTATAAACAATTGGAATGGTGTTGGTCGGCAGCCGTCACACCATCTCCACAACATCCATAACGAGTCCCAGAACATCCTCCTATGTTTCTTTGATTTGGAACAGAAGAACAATTTGTTCCAAACCGATCGTATGCCGGCGTTACGCCATCTGAACAACATCCATAAATAGTTCCGGCACATCCTCCTATAGGTTGTGGAGGAGGTGGATTTATAGGATTTATAGGACGTATGGGAGTTATATAACAATTTGAATGAGTTTCATTTGCTATTGTAATACCATCGGGACAACATCCATAAGGAGTTCCGGAACATCCTATAACTTGTGTTTGATATGTTGGAGGATATGTTTTTTGTAAACAATTTTCTCCTAGTCTTGAAAGTTTAGGTGTTAGATTATCAGGACAGCAACCAAATTCTGTAACAGAACATCCAACTCGTGTTGGTTCATTTATTATCCATTTATTTCTTAGTGTCATCAGTAATATTAAAACTAAAAAAATAAATATGAGAATGATTGGAGTAAACATAATTAATATTTGTATATATTATATTTATGGAATACAATAGTATCCAATTGTTGAAATCGTTGTCATTATCATCAACGAACCAAGTAAACAAAAAGATTCCATTTATCGAACCGTTAATAAAGATTCTAGATAAGGCAAACAATATTTCAAATAAAGTATTCTTATCTGTAAAAAGTCCTTCCATAAGTAAATTTACAACTTTTCCAATAATTCATCCTCCTATATCAGAAGTAATATCAAACGTGATTATAAATAATATATATTCTAAATTAAAATATACTATTGAATATAATATACAATTTTTGGATATTCAAACATTTACTATTCGTTTTTATGTAACAAATAAACCAACAAAACGAGAATTAATTGAATATAGTCAAAGAATATATATTTTAATTAATACATTATCCTTTTTTATTCTATTTTTACAATACAAAAATTCAAATAAGAAAATAAAATATCAACACCAAAATATATTCTTTTTTATGACATCATTGAAAAAAGAATTACCTAATCATATGTCGGAGTTAGAACAATATCACGTAAATACTGGTTATACTGCTCCTCATAAAGGAAATTCCGATATTGTTATTTATCGTAAAGAAGAATGGTATAAGGTATTTATTCACGAATACGTACATAATCATCATCTTGATTTTTCACATATCAACTCTTCATTTATGAAACTATCTAAGAAAATATACAATATAAACAACGATATATTATTTTCAGAAGCAATGGCTGAGATATGGGCGTTAAGCATAAATATTTTAATGATTTCTTATTTATTCAAAAAGTATAATATGTTCCCAGAATTACATAAGATAATTCCACCTAACCATCTAAGAATGGGAGTAAGTCATATATTTCAATATCTTTTAAACATTGAAATATATTTTTCAATGATACAAACAAGAAAAATTCTAAAATATTTGAATACAAATTACTCACAACTTTTTGATAAATCTAAATCTATTAAAATTCACAATGAAAATACAAATATATGTAGTTACTATTTTATTAAAACTATATATATCTATTTTTATTTTGAACTAGAATATTTAATGTCACTATCAACTAAAAAGGTTGATATTAAAACATTCGAAAAAATGGCAAAACATCCTCATATTATTTATTTATTAAATGAAAAAATTCCTACAGATATAATACATTCAAATACATTAAGAATGTGTGTCTTAGAAATACATTGAAAATTTTGTTATGATATGAATAAGATGTAAATATCTTACTCATATCATATTTGTAATATTTTTCTCCTCTATCGGAATCGAACCGATGACAATTTGATTAATGCTTTACTACTACAGTCAAACGCTCTACCAACTGAGCTAAGAAGAGTTTAATAATATTTATATTTTATTTTTATACCACCCAATATTTTTATTTACTATATTACATTTAAACGGTAACAGGTTCAGCAGATTGCTTTGAAGCATCGACTGCCTTTGAACTATCACTCTTGGTAAAGTGATGGCTCATAAATCGCTGAAGATTGAAATAGGTAAGCTCATCCTCAGGCTTCAACTTCAAAAGGGTTGAAAGAGCCTCATCGGGGATGATGTGACGACCATTTGACTTATCTCCAAGAGACTTCTCCTTAATGTATTGGTTGATCTCCTTGGTAACAGAAGTTCTAGCCATTTCAGTTCCAAGAGGCTTTCCAAGAAATGTTGCCAATTCCTCACTAATAAGTGCTGGCTTAACAAATCCACTTGGGGCTCTGTTGGGGTTTCTCTTCTTCTTAGAACTCTTCTTCAACATAGTCTTCATATCCTTGTTACATCTCTTTTCCAAGACCCTCAAATCATTCTTTAAAGCAGTAAAAGAAGAATGGATAGTAGTTAGCTTGAGGGAAAATTGAGAAAAAAGATCAATGATACCAGTCTCTCCGGTTTCATCAACAACCTCTGGAACAACAACATCCTCACTGGGAACAACAACAACATTTTCAACAACAGACGATGCTACTTCAGAGGGCACATCTGAAACAACAGCCTTCGACTTCTTCTTTGAAGCCTTTGGTGCGGGTGTGGGTGCGGAAGCAACTTCAGAATCAACTGAAGCTTCAACAACAACTGGGGTTGTTTCAACAACTTCATCAGAAGATACAACCTTCTTGGACTTCTTTGTTTTTGCGGGAGCAGTTGCGGGAACGTTTGTTTCAGCGGAAGTTTCAATGATATTACTACGAACCATTTTGATTATACCATTTAATGGTAAGTGCTTTTAAGTTATTTAACGAGTAAAAATTATTAATTATAATTAATTGTGATAATTATAATTTATAGAACGCATAAACACTCATAAATATTATTCTTCCTAAAATAAAAATAAAAATAAAAATAAAAAGAGCATTCTCTAACGAAAATATATTAATGAATTGATTCATATAACCACGGCATACATTCCGCCGCTTCTCTACTTACTGTTGTAAGGGCAGTTAAAATATACATTACTCGTATTCCTCTATTTTCTGTGCTAAAACTATCATATACAAATTTTTCAAGAATATTTAGAATAATTTCTCTTAATCTCTGGCACGTAATATTTTGAGTTTTTAATATTGTCATAATTTGAGGAATACCATTAAATGGACGACCATCTGGAGGACATATACTTACTTTATCTTCTTGGGTAAGGTTTGCCCTATAATCCCATATATCAATAATTTCATACATAAATTTGAATAATTTAATTCGATTCAACCTTTCATACCATTTAAAATCACTATAATTTCCAGTTTCGTTAATAGATTGAAATAAATCAATAATTCTTAATTGTATTTTTTTTTCATTGGATACTTGATAAGTTTCCAAATCAACCTTTACTTCTACGTGTTTATAAATTTTGGATATTCTTATAATGTTTTGTATTGTTTGATAAAGTTGAACGTTCAAAAGATTACGATTGTATGGATTTTTTGCTGTATGGTGGTCGTTATAAAAAAGATGATATATAGATGATATGTCAAAACCATATTTTATTCCATCAATATCAAGAAAGCTAAAATATTGATAATACGGAATTTCTTCAATAGGTTCGAGTGTTAAAAAATCACAAGCATTTACATTATCCATTCTTTTATACAAAGTTGGACCTCTTAAAATAATTACTTTACGTTGAATATATCCACGAAATACTTTTTGAATAAAAACAACAAAATGAGATTGTGTCAAATATTGTTTTATCCTATCAATTAATATATTTTTCTTTCCCGAAGTTTTCAAATTAAATAATTTAGCAAATTGTTTTAATTTTTCTAATGTCATTTTTTTATCATTTAACGTAACAAGAGTTTTATATGAAGGAATATTTTCGATTATAATTGGTTTTTTCAAGTCGTCTTCCATTGTATATTGATTAGAAACCGCAAACACAGGCAAAGCCAATGTATTACTTTCTGACATCATTAATTACGAATACTATATACTATATTTATAATATATTTTATAACTTAATCACACCCAAAACATAACACTCTTTATTAATACAGCATAAATTTAAAAAAAAATGATTTAAAGTCAGAGCATCATAGTATAGTATTATAAGAAATCAAGTATAATCAGATGTCAAACGAAATTTTAAACGGCTCGAATTTTAATGTTGAAGAAATTACATACGCTCCTCTGCGGGTATCGCCACAGGGGGGTAAAAATATTAAATTGGTTTCTGCTGTAAATCGTAGATGGATTATGATGACTACTCCATTGATGGATACATATGGAGCTTCCGACTATGTTGATCCTAACACTGGTGTTGGAAATGGTAAATATAGTATGTCATTGTTCTTCAAAGGTTCAAATGAAGAAACACAGAAATTTTTAGAAAATATGATTGCTCTTGAAGATAAAATTAAAAAGGATGCTTTGAAACATTCCAAAGAATGGTTTGGGAAATTATATACAAGTTCAGAAGTTCTTGAAGCATTGTGGAGTCCTATGTTGAAATATACAAAAGATCAAACCACTGGTGAAGCAAGTAAAACAAAACCTCCATATCTAAATGTAAAACTTCAAAAATATAGCGAAAAATGGAATTGTGAAGTATATGATGAACGTGGAAATATCCAATATCCTCTCGAAGATATTACAGCTTCTTCACCATTGGATTTAATTCCAGCAAGCACTGAAAAACGTGTTCGTTGTGTTCTACAATGCGGAGGTATTTGGATTACAAATGGTAAATTTACTGTAACTTGGGAATTAAAACAAGTAGCAGTTCAAGCTCAAGCACCTCCACTTATGGGAATAAAGAAATGTTATGTTCCAATTGTTACTGAAGTTGTTGAGGAAACTGAAGTTACTTCTAGACCAAAATTATCAAGAAGTTCTACAGTTCATCTAACAGATGCTGTTAATATCGTGACAGCTCAAGAAAGTGATGATGAAGAAGGTGAATGTTCTTCTAGAGAAGGAAAACCAAAAGGTGCTGCTGTTTCTAATGATGAAGAAGAAGATGAAGATGAAGATGAAGAAGATTAAATTGATATATCATATTCCTAAAAATATAAATTAAAAATCTAAAATATACAAAAATGATAAATTTAATATCTCACTAAAAATGAGATATTAAATATTTTTATGCGTTAATGTATTCGAAAGAAAACGTTTGATCGTGACGATATATCGTATATATTTTTTTCATTGTTTGTATGCGAGATTCCTTCACCATTGAATATACATTGTCTGTCATTTATAACAGATGGAAATGTAAATACTTTAGAACCAATAATCAATTGTGAAGTATATTCAGTAATATGAATATATAAATTATTGGAATCGTCTATACATACTTGAGAAATAATGGGAGAATTATTTTTTATATTTGTGAAATCTGGAATAATGATAAAAACATATTCCATTTCGATTTTGTCATCATAAAGGGTTATTTCCTTGTGCCATAAAGGAATATAGAATGTCATACTCTTTGTACGATAAATAAATAGATTATCATTTAACAAATCACACAAACTTGGACGTAATAATATAATTTTTGTATGGGAATTTAATATTTCATTATCTTTTATTTTTTTTTCTATTAATCGCAAGATATTATCTAATACAAAATTAGCCATATAATCAGACAATCCAATGTCGTTCGATACTTTTTTTTTCACTCGATAAGTAAAAACGCCTTTATACATAACATTATACATAATACATAATGTATCTATTTCAGATAATATAAAATCATTGTCATTTTCATTCTTAGGTGAAAACGAAACTGAATTTATATTATGTATATTGGTTATCAAATACTCTTTTGCCTGACATATAGATTGAAATTTACTTGTATTGTGTATATCACTTTTATCAGGATGATATTTCAAGGCTAATTTTTTATACTGTCTTTTTATATCACGAACACTATATTGGATTGAAGGTATAAGTTCCAGTTCCAATATAGTAAGGGCTTCTTTTACATTTTCAATACTCATTACATTTCATCACTATTTTTATTTCTAAGTTAATAATTTGATTATAGATAATATCCATCTTTCAGCGTGAAAGATTTCACGATAATTGTTATTCATATATCGATAACAATCTACTGTATGTAAAATTACCATATCGTAATTATTTACATTTATAATTCCATTTTCTATAAAATAAAATAAAATAATCCACATACACAGTTCAAATTCCAAGTGATAAATAAAAATATTATACAATTTTTCTCGTAAAGCCAATAACATTTTCCCAATATTTTTTTCACTCACATTTTTTTTTGATTTTGTATATAATTCCATATCATAAATCAAACTCATACACACTTTTGTATATAAATCTATCTCATCATCCCCCAATGTATGTTTTAAATTACACACATTGTTTACATATTTCTTATACAAATTAGGTATATCGCGAAAGGATAATATAATTGGTTGTTTCTTAGTTACTCGTCTTTTTCGTTTTGTAACAACAACCTCTTTTTCAACCTGTAATTCATCAGTATCATTACTAGGTTTATCACACATTATCTCAGGCGATTTCATAGATATAATTTCACACTTGGATAAAATATTCGAAGGTATAAAACTTATCTGCTCTGTTAACAATATCATTGATGTATAAATACCATTATGAATATAACTATGAAATATTTCCAATAACTCATTGTGAATGTAATGAAAATTTTTACATATAATAAACATACGTGTATATCTATGTGGATTATTTAGTATCATATTTGTTATCGTATCATACACCATATTCCATAACAATCGTGTATTACAATGAAATATATCAAAATCAACCTCATAATGTATATCACTCAATTTAATACATATATCCTGTTTATTTACATTCACAAATACTTTTTTCTCATATTTTAATCCTGATGGACTATACTCTTTTATAAAGGATAAAGCAGTGCTATATTTGCCAATTCCCGATTTACCATAAAAAATATAATGATTTTTATCGGAAACATATTCAGATTTTATACGTGTCGAATTATTTGTTGTTTCTTCATTTATATAATCTACAAACTTGTAATTTATTATATCCATTATTCAATATAAAAGCTCATATTTTTATATTGAATACAATGACACCTTATTGAACTATTTTATAAGATAAACCATACGATGTATGTTGAATCCATATACCTGTTATCTTAATTGATACAAAAGAATTGTAAGATAAAAATCTACACGCATTTTTTTTAATTGTTGAATATAAATTATATTGTGGTTGGTTATTTGGAAACTGAATACGCTCAAGCAATTGTTCTTCAATCACTTTTATGTATTCAATATACCGCGTCATTCTAATTATATTATCACAAGGTATATACAAATATATAGCATTTAACGAATATCTAGGTGTAGTATATTGTATTTTTACGAAAAAACCCAACATACTTGTATGCTTTGTTGCGTCATACAATACAACATTTTCGGGATCATAATTTTGTATTACTATAAGTGCGTTCATACTTGCGTCGTTGAACCAATATATTATATTATTTGGGATTTTTAAACTATAATTAAACGTAATATATTAGAGTCTATCCGTCGGTAATAGAATATGTTATAATACTCGAACTATTAACATACAATAAATAAATAGATATTAACATACACACAAGATAAATTACTGTTATCGCGATATTTCCAATAATTAATTTATTTGTAGAAAGAGGTGGAGGAGAGTTTAATAAATTACTATCCTTATACACAGAAAAGAAAAACAATCCAAACATAACAATATTTAATATACCAATTACTTTTCGATAATTTGTAATAACTGGATTGTTAAAACTTTTACCATCCAACATAATTTTATAGAAAAATATAAGATTCAATAAACTCAAAAAGGCATATAATATATATAGTCCTACAATCAATGTAATATTATTTGTTATATTGTTTTCATACATTTGACCCATTAATAACACTGAAATAATACCAAGTATTAACCATCCAAACTGACTAATTATATTACGCTGTGTAATTACAGTTGGTGATAATGTTAACAGATAAATAATTGTAAAAACGACCCCTGTCAATGAAAATACAAAAAATGTATAATATAATACTTTTGGTGATAGTGATACACTCATATACCATTAATATATTTTATATTTTTCTTGTATCCATTTTTTTAATGTTGAAATACTACAACTAACAACATCTTCGGTAAATTCAGAAAGGTTATATAACATTGCTTTTTTCATTACAGGAGTTTTAAAATATATATAATATCCATATTTACCTTTATGAATACTAATATTTTTAGTTACAACACGTATGAAACCTTTTTCAATCTTAGATTCACTCTTATTACTAGCCCCATCAGATGTTTTATTCATTACTATTTTTTCAACTTCAACCAAAGTAATATTTTCTAATGGTCTATTACCTACAGATTTTGAAATGGAAATTCTATTTGTTTCACCCGTTTCACTCACCCATTCAGCATAAGTCCCATACTTTCCTTTTTTTATATACATATACACATTCGAACTTGACAGACCTAAACATCGAGAATGTAAATTTGTATGTTCTACATCTCCTTCGGATAAAGAACGTATTCTTTTGTCTACTGGTAACGAAGTGTGTAAAGAGATAGAGTTAGAGATAGAATTGGATACCTTTATCTTAGATACATAACCAATAACATTATTATAAAAATCTGTTGATATTTTTTGAACTGTTGCTAAAGTTGTTCCATCCTTTTCAATCATATCATCCAACATCTTTTCCATATTTTTTGTATAATCATAATCAAACAATTCTTCGAAATGTGATAATAAAAATTCAATTACACGAATTCCTAATTCTTCTATATTCACCTTATTCTTTTCTTCACAAAAAGAAAATGTATCAATTGTTTCTGTAATAGTAATATCTTCTATTTTGTCAGAATAATTTAATTCATAAAAGGGTATATCTAAGGTGACTCCTTTATCATTTACTAACGATACATATTTTCTTTCAAATAATTTATCCGTTAAAGAAGCGTACGTGCTTGGCCTACCTATTCCCAATGTTTCTAATTTATCAATAATTTTAGCTTCTGTATAATAACGATTTGACGTATTTATTGGTTTGGGATATATTTTCAATTTGTGACATTTTACATTATTTGATTTTTCATAACGTAATGAATTCAAATAATTATATTCATTATTTACTATTTTTGTTGATGATGTAGATGTTGCTGGATTCGTATGTATTTTCCAACCATAAAAATCATACATACTCGATGTATGTTGAAATGTATATGGTATTTCATTCACAATTGTTTGAATATTACACCTTAATTGAAATGATTTACATTTGGACGAACAACTTTCAAATGTATGTCGATAGATAATAGAATATAATTGATTTACTTCCTTCTTAGATACTATTTTAATTAAATGTGCCGGCGTTATATAAATATTTGTTGGTCTTATTGCTTCGTGAGAACCAGATGAAGTTGTAGCTAACTCACTCATATCTCCAACATATGGCTCACCTAATTCTTTTGTTATATATTGTGTAATTTGTTCGATAAAAGATAAGGAATATTTCTTTGTTTCTGTTCGTATATAGGTTATATATCCTAATTCATATAATTGTGATAGATATGTCATTGTGGTTTTTGCCGGGAAAGGCGATAATTGTTGAATTTTACTTGTATTCAAAGGAAGCGGTGGATTTTCATATACTATTTTGGGTTCATCTATTTCAATTTGATATTTACTTGTTTTACAACAATCTAAGAAATAATTATCGCTCTTGTATTCAAAACATTCTTCTTGCGACTTTGATGTATCTGCTAACCATCCTCCCAACCAATTGTCAGGTAAATTATCAATACATTGAAAGGGTATATGATATTTTGTAAAATATCCCATCAATTTATATTCATATAATTCACTTTTATTCGACGATGTTTCCATATGACGATCATATAATAATCTTAGAGTAGGTGTTTGACATCTTCCAGCACTTAATGTGCCACCTGAATTATTGTCAATATGTTTCCATAAAATAGGTGATATTGTGTATCCAAGTATTAAATCTATAATTTGACGAGTTTGTGCCGCGTGAACCAGAGGTTTATTAATATTATCTATATTTTCAAGAGCATTTTGTATAGCATCGCGAGATATCTCATTAAATCGTATTCGTGGTGTGCTATCTACAGACAAATTACATAAATTACATACTTGATATGCTATATGCTCTCCTTCTCTATCATTATCTGTTGCTAAAATAACTCTCGATGCTTTTTTACACATCTCTTTTAATTTTTTATTATTCTTTGTTTTTGATCCATCTTTCAATAATTCATATTTTGGTAAAAATTTATTACTAATAATTAAATTCAAATCTTTCATTGTATAAATATTACCATAAGTCGCAACAACTTCATATCCAATACCACAATATTCCTTTACTTTATTTATTTTATTAGGAGATTCTACAATAACTAATGAATATGACATATTATATATTTTACAATTAAAATGATTTTAATCCTTTTCATATTTGAAATGTCACTAAGAAAATATGGCATTTATTGAATTTGTTTTAGATAACGATAGCTGTTTTTGGAATTGGAGTGAATTATCTTCGAATCCAAATATCTTCTTTGAAGATGTTCTAAGAAATCCAGAACAACCTTGGGATTATATTGAATTATCTCGTAATCCAAATATTACTTTGGATATTGTAGATAGTCATCCTGAAATAGCTTGGAGTTATTCCGGTTTAACAAAAAATCCAAATAATACAATGGATGTTATGAAAAGAAGAACAGATATTCTTTGGGATAGAAGAGTGTTAAGTGAAAATCCATCCATTACGTGGGAATGTATTCAATCCAATCCATACATAAAATGGGATTATTCATATATTTCACAAAATTCAAATATAACTTGGGATATTATTTACAACAATAAAGATAGATTTATTTACTGTGATAAAGAAATATCGAGTAATCCAAATATATCTTGGGATATTGTTACTTCGTCAAGTAAACAAATTGCCTGGGACTATAATTCACTTGCGAGTAACCCAGCTATTACTTTTCACGATATATATGATAGTTTAATTCCCAGAGATGGTGAAAGTGTTATGAATCATAAAATTCCAAATTCAAATGTATCTTTTATGTGGTGTTGGTATGGTCTCAGTAAAAATCCAAATGTAACGTGGGAAATGATACAATCAGAAGATGACGAATTTAAGAATGTTAAATGGAATAGCTACTTTCTTTGTATGAACCCAAACATTAATATTAAAATTATAAAAGAAAATCCACAATTTCATTATTATACAATAATATCAAAAAATAAAATGGATTATTATCCTTGGTATCTCGTTAAATCATTATCACCCGAACCTTACATATTAAAATAATATATTCAAATATATTATTAGATAATGGACGATTCTGATACGAAACACCACTTACTTGAATTGGCAAATATTTTTTTTATGGATTTTGGGATACATTTTAAAATAAAACCATTGGCAGACCACCAAGTTACACAAGATAAAGTATATCAATTACAATCTAATAAATGTGATATATATTTGTCGGTGTGCCCTGGAGAATATATTTACATTGATAATTTAGAATAATGTGGTAGTCATTCTGGTAGCGAAGTATTAGAACGAATTAAATCCTTTGGTAAATTTATTGGTGTAAAATACATTAAATTATATGATATGGCAGGTGTTTCTTCAAATACGTGCGATTTTATATCATTCGCACCCTTTTCTTTATATACAAAGGGCAAAACCTGGTATCAATTACACGGATTTAATTATGTAAGCGATCCTAATGGGGAAATTGATTACTCTGGAAGTAAAACAATTCCATTTCGTTATTTCTTAGATAGACGTAATCTGATAGAGTTTCAAAGATTATTTCCTGATATTTACACAACTGACAAAACCATAGGACAAGTAATGACTGATTTACAAAAAAAGTATTTACATAGGGAGTATACACATTCTCTATCAAAGGAACAATGTAAAGTTCTTGCTTCAATAACATTGGATTTATATGAAAGGGTATTACCAAATGAAACTATGATTTATACAATTCCTTATGGTCCTAGAGATCCAACTTCTCCTAGAGATCCAACTCCTCCTAGAGATCCAACTTCTCCTAGAGATCCAACTCCTCCTAGAGATCCAACTCCTCCTAGAGATCCAACTCCTCCTCAAAAATCAAGTTCTAAAAAAAAACGATGTCCCAAGGGAAGTAGACGAAATAAGAGAACGGGTAATTGTGAACCATCTAAAAAATCTGGATCGTATAGGGAGCCGAATGGACCCCAAAAAACTAGCTCCTCTAAAAAACGCAATTCACATCCCAAGAATACATCGAATTCAAGTAAAAAACGATGTCCTAACGGAACTCGGCGAAATAAGAAAACTGGTAATTGTGATCCAAAATAAAAATAAAAATAATATATATATATATATATACATATTATAGTGACAATGCCCCCTTAAGGATAAGTCAAGAGCAATAAAGGATAAATCAAAATCAAAATCAAAATCAAAATCGCGGATTAGGTCCAAAACTTTAAAAAAAACATGCTAAAATGATTATATGGAAGAAATATTTATAAAATTATCAAAAGGAAAGGTATTAGAATATATCGAAGAACATTATCCAGATTTCAAAACAACTAAGAAAACAAAACAAAAAATAATAGATGAATTAAATCGTTATTTATATAATCAAAGTATTCCAAATACTCAATTGATTTTGGGTGATTGTCTTGTTGAAATGAAAAACATTCCATCAAAATCAATTGATTTGATTGTTACCGATTTACCATATGGGTTAACAAAAAATGAATGGGATATTATTATTCCTTTTGACATTTTATGGGAACAATACAACAGGATTATAAAGGATAATGGAGCCATTGTATTATTTGGAAATCAACCATTTACTTCTTTTTTAATACAAAGTAATCCATCTATGTTCCGTTATTCTATGGTGTGGTATAAAAATAAATTCTCTGATTTTTTAAATGCGAATAAAAAACCAATGAAAATTCACGAAGATATTGTTGTTTTTTATAAAGAACAACCAACGTACAACATTCAATATAATTATTCAACACCTTATGTAAGATGGAATAAACAAGAAAGTATAAACAAACAAACAAATTATAATAATTATAAAGAAACAATTACAACAAATGAAAGTGGTAAAAGATTACCTACAACCGTATTACAATTTAATCGCGTTGAACGTCCTATACATCCAACACAAAAACCAGTTGATCTATTAGAATGGATTATTAAAACTTATTCAAATCCAAATGATATTGTGTTGGATAGTTGTATGGGTGTAGGCTCTACTGGAATTGCGTGTATGAATACAGAAAGAAAATTTATAGGTATCGAAATCAATGAATTATTTTATCAACAAGCATATTCCACACTTTTACCCGCGTTATAATTCTATTTTTTGTTTTGGTTTTTGTTTTACACATTAATTCTAATAGAGGATAAGGGAGGATAATCTTTTTTTAATATATTCACTTATAAATATAATGAATTCCGCATTTGATGAAGATGGGTTATCAATAACACAAGTTGATAAACCTTGGGGGTGGTATAAGACCATTTATTCACAACAGGGATTTAAAATAAATCACATATGTGTATTTCCTAAGAATAGATTAGCATTACATTCACACGTTCAACGTAGTGAACATTGGGTAGTAGTAAAGGGAAATTCAATGGTTAGAGTAGGAAACGATGAAGTATTTTTACACGCTAATCAAAATATTTTTATACCCACAAGGGTTTTACATAGAATTGAAAATATTGGAGATGAAAATCTTGAATTTGTCGAAACACAAATAGGTGAAAATTTAGATGAATATGATATTGTAATATATGAAGATGATTACGGTAGAACTAATTAATGCTTTATACGCAGATACTAGTTGGTGATAATTTATTTTAAGATATTTTAAATCTGCGTATAAACCATAATAAAAAAAATAATTCTATGTTATAAATGGATATTAATCAACGATTAGAATTACAAAAACTATGTCGTGAAAATAGTGTTTCCGACCAAACTGATCTAATGAGAGAATTGAAACATAGTTCTATTATTCGTCAAGAAATAGATAAAATCATACAACGAAGAAATGATTTTCAAGGTGATGATATAAAAACTCTTAAATTTGAATTAATGACTGAATGTGAATTTCTATTTACTTATTATACCGATATTTTTAATCGTGTTGTAAAGGATGAACTAGATATTCAAATGCTTTATCAATTCTTAGATATGTTAAAGAAGATTGAAGATGGTGATACAGATCAACACGAAGCTTCATTCAAAATCGGTAGTCTTTTAAAGGAAATGTATATTGATTCAGCATTGAAAACAGCTAATAATCTTGATAAAAAATACGGCACTGATGAAGAAATCCCTGAAATAAAACTTATTCCTATTTCTTGGTCCGAATATAAAAAAAATCAAAGAATATAATATAATGTCTATCCCCCAATATTCACAAGTAGCTAACGCTCAATCATTGGCGGCACAACAAACACTTGCTACACAACAAAAACAAGCATCTATGTTTAAAGGTGGGGCTGGTTTCACATCTCCTGATATGGGTGGTAATAATCCAGCGGCACAGTCATTAGCGGACGGTTTAACACAACAAATAGCAAAACAACAATCACAAGCTATTAACGATCAAAGAATTACGGGCGGAAAACGTAAAAGATATAAATTCGAAAGACGAAACAAAACAATTCGTCAGAAAAAACGAACGCACCGTAAAAAACATAATAAACGTATATCAAAAAGAAAACATTATACAAAACGATGGTAAATATGACAATGATTTATATAAGCCTATGTATTTTTACTTTCTTCGTTATTTACTATCTTATACTTATTCTTGTATTTAAAATAAAATCAAGGTTTTGGTATATACAACCCTGTTATCATTTTTACGATTTACATTATGTTTTTTATAAAAATCAAGTTATACAACCCGATTTACCTAAGATAAATTCATTTGTATCTTTTGAAAAGGTTGTTACTTATTCGCCTGATGATATTCAAAAAGAAACATTCAATTATATTATTGAATTATTGAAAAAGGAATATTATCATACAAAAAATGCTGTATATAATCCAACTATTCAATCTGTAATTCCTTACTTATCTAAGAACTATTATAATAGTTACATTTCTTTAGCTGTTATGCCTACATATACTCCCAATACACTGAATACCAATCATATCATTAAATATAATGATATTATTGGATGTATTATGTCAAAATCAATATTGATTACCATACCAAATCAAGAATTTTATTCCTATTATGTTGATTTCTTTTGTATAAAAAGAGAATTTCGTAAATTAGGATATTCAGAGATAATGATACAATCGCACGAATATTCGAATCGAATGAAAACAAAGGATATTCAAGTTCATCTTTTTAAACGAGAGGGAGATATTACCGGAATTGTTCCTGTAGTCAAATACAATACATATCTATATGATTTAAATATCTATTTTGATTCAACAATTCCTTCAACATTTCTTTATAATGTAAAAAATATTTATCATATACAGTCTCCTATACTTTTACAAATTACAAAATCAAATATACAAATTCTTTATGACTATTTAACTAAAATAAAGGGTGATAACTTTTTTCAATTCACAACAACCCTACATATTTCCAATTTTACAGAATTAATTGAAACAAAAAATATTTTTTGTTTTGTTTTGATGTATAAACAAAATATATACGCCTCCTATTTTTTGAAAAATACATTTATGGAAATAGACAATGATGGGGTAACCAACCATTGTCTATCTTGTATCGCATCTATAAAAGATAATTTATATGATAATGTTATTCAGTATTCTTTTTCTCAAACATTTTATCAACTTATTCAAATTATTCAACGTGAAAAGAAATTCCCATATTTATTTATTGAAAATATTTCTCATAATTTTTTACTCATAAAGGAAGATTGCTATATTTCTAAAACAAAAACCGCATACTTTTTATATAATTATATTCTTCAACCTTTGAAACAAAGAGATGTATTCATTATTACCTAACATATCTACCTACTTTTATAAAGTTATCAATCAAAAAGATAATGAATATACCTAAGAAACTATACAATATAACTTCTTCTAATACATTATTCGTTTGTTCGTCGTGCGTTTCTTCCAATAAATGTATCATATAATTTAATTTTTCCATCAATAATTTATTATTTTTGTCATAACCATTATACGATATATCATTCACCATTGGAAAGGCATCCAATGTTATATTTTGATTCGATTGACTACTTGTATTATCGGCACGACGATAATAAGAATTCGGATTCGATTGAATATGTTTTTCATAATCAGGATAAGGATATTGGTATTGAGAATTTGGGGTTTGCTGACTTAATTCCTCGTATTTAATTGCCTTATAACTTGGAACATTATCCATTTGGGTTAATACATTTTGCGGATTGTTTGTCATCTGAGAAAATTCCTCTAATTCTTTTTTACCCGTTTTCATAGGAGTTGGTCTTGAAATTGGCTCAAAATTTCCATACGAATCATCCATTTCTTCTAGACCTTCTGAATATATCTGATTATGTATTTTACTTAACACATCATTTACTTTATTTGAATAATATGATTTGTCAGTCATATTATTCATATTTTTATGTGTTCTATTTTTCCTTTTTTGAAGTATTCCAGTATTTTTTGGTTCTTCATTATCAAAGGTCGCGGCAGATAATGCTAGATTTGCCATTTATGTTTATTAATATATATACCAAATATAAATTATAGGAGATTTATGTCACATTCGAACTTTTGTTGTATATAATTCTTCTATAGTTCCTACTCTTTCTACATATACCGGATCTAATTCATCATTCGTCAAATCATACACAGGTTTATATTTTTTTATTAATGTATAATCATCTTCTATTTCATACTGATTCGAAACATTCATATCAACTCTTAAATTTCCTATATAATTAATATCATATGTCATTACAGGTCTATACACACCTTTCAATGATTTTATCCCTTGAATCGGCTGTAATTCATATTTATCCTTCTTTATACTCACATTAATACCATCATATATATTTTCATCACATAATACTAATTGTGATACACATTTCACATCCAACCACAAAGTATAATCATATTTATCTTTTTCTGTCTTCATATTTATAGGCGAAATCAAAGAAAAACCAACATTTTCAACTATATTTCTATTATGTTCCTCTATAAGTTTATCATATTTTTGTATCAAATTTTTATCTCCATCAACATATATTTTTACATACAAATATTTATCAAATTTCTCAAATATTTTTCTCTCAATCTCATAACAATCTTCAAAATATTTATCGTCTTCCTCATTATCCCCATCATACACATAAACAATTTTATTAGGTTTTTGACATAATTCTTGAATTTTTGACATAATTATTACTGTTTATGAATACGGTAGGGATACTTATATATGATAACAAGTCTTTAAGTAGTTTTCGTAAGTATCAATACATATATGGTAACAAATTATTTGTGTCGCCTTATCCTAACAGAAGATATCTATGACTATCCGCCAATAACTCACTCTTAGAACCATCCTTACCTGATGGTAAATCTCCATATAAAAACTTTACAAATGCCCCTTGATCGTTTGCGATTTTAGTATTCGCATTCGAATAAAAAATTCTATTTGATTGATCTAATTCAAACTGATTCCACAAATCTCCATATAATTGTTCGGTTGTATTTGTTATAGTAGGGTTTAATTTTTGAACTGTTTTTTTTATATTTTTCGTTATTTCTTCTGATACGTGTTCGTTAAAACTAGGCTGTGCCGGTTTTTTATTTGGATTATCTTCATAATCCGTTAATAACACATTACCCATTGGATTTCTTGATGTTACCGGATAAAAGTCCTTTTTCATTAAAGACTTGAATGAATTCTCATCTAATTTTATTTCTCCTCTAGGTATTACATCTTCAGATATATTATTGTTTAACATTAAATCAAAATCCTCTTTTTGAAATTTTTTAATATTCGACATACCCTCCATTCCTTTTTTACGGGAATTGTATAATATTATCAATACAATTAACGTTATCAATCCAATCAATATATACTTTAAAGAAAATGTTAACATATACCCTAAAAGTGATAATATAATCACTATTCTCGCTATTCCATTTATTTTTCCTGAATAACTATCTTCCGTTTTTGTAGGATTTTTTAATAATACCGTTGGGTCATTGAAAAAGAATGCTTCATTCATTACTTATTATATTTATCACGATATTATTATTTGATATTTATATAAAACGAATTATATATGATTCAGATAACAATGAAATATATTTTTTTGTTTCTTCAAGTCATTGCTACTTTTTCTAAAAGAGTAATTACAAATTATAATGTCCCCGCTTGTAAAAACTGCGTATTCTTTAAAAGAAGTATATCATTTCCAAACTTTAGTCATATGGCTTACTGTACTCAATTTGGAAATAAAGATATATTGATGGGAAAAATAAAACCAGATCGTGCCCTAAATTGCCGTATAGATGAAAATAAATGTGGTATTGCGGGAAGATGTTTTTACGAACGTAAAGATTGTGAAAACATCTTCAATCATATTATTATTCCTAAAATACGAAAGACTATAAGCATTATAATAATCATTTTTTCTATAATTATGCGTTCCATTTTTTCTTAGTATATTTCATTCCATCTTACCCAACCCATTACATTCCAACCCATTACTTTGATGAAAATATACGTTCCAATTCATCATCTGTAAATCTGGGTAATGTATAATCGGGTGCCTCATTATTATTTGTATCCACCATATTTCTTGGATTATTTCCTCTTAGTTTTTGTCTAACCCTCTTATCCGTGGTTTTTTGAGAATTCTTACCATTCCTACTATTTAATCTATTTTCTTTCTGTTGCTCTAATTGTGGTTGCGATTGTTGCTCCGTCATTTTTTGTAATGCCGAAAAATCAAATCCTCCTTTATTAGCACCTCCCTTAAACATATTCATCATTGATTGAATATTATTTGTTCCTCCCATCGAATTGATTAATCCCATACTTTCTTCTAAAAGAGAACTCTCACTTAATTCTCCAGATTTTAATTTATTCTCAATCTTACTTCCTATTTTACCCATCATACTAAATAAATCCAATGTGCCTTTATTTTCAATTCCTTCCATCGAGGTTTCCTGTGCCAACTCCATAGCCAATTTACCAAGACTTCCTCCCATCATATTCTGAAATTGTTCAGGTAATTCACCTATCCCAGGGATTTGATGTTCCTGTGATTGTGTTTCTGAAGTTTCTTCACTTAATTGAGTTTCTGATTCAGTTTCAGGCACAGGTTCATCCATTATTCCAGAAAGAATTTCATCCAAATCAATTTCCTCTTTACCCACACCTTGTTGCTTTGATATTGTTACAAATAACAATGTCAAATACTTCCATATAGTTGTTTTTGTAATCTCACTTATATCACCTTCCCATATATGAGAAAATACAATTCTGGGTAGAAACTCAGTATTCAATACATTCTCATCTACATTCGAAAATAATTCTTCATTCTTTAAAAGAATAAATTCCTTATTTTGAATTATCACTTTGCCTACAAAATTATATAACTTCAATTTACTATCATCCGTTTTCTCTTTCTCAGAAAGAATATACTTATTCACAATAGAATTATATTCAGGAAATACTCTACATATATCATTCGCAAAATCCGTTATAATCTTGAAAAAGTCACACGGTATATTTTCAATATTACTCTCCACTATAAACTTCATTATATTTTCTTAGTATAATGAAGTTTTAAATATTTGTTTCACGATTATTACTTATCCATATTTTTTCTTTCTTTCTTATCGTTGTCTTGAATTTTCATACAATGTAGTCAATTGAATTAAATTTTTATAATACTGTAATATTTTTATCTTATCTTCATCAGGCAACTCACTAAGAGGTCTTCGAATACTATCAATCCCTCTTAATATTTTATCATCAGATTCTTTCAATGCCTCTCCTCTTGGCAATATAGCTATATCCTGCGAATAATCTTTATTTACAAAAAAGTCAAAATCATCATTCAATATTTGTTCTTCATATGGTTTTAATAGATAAGTATTCAACATTTCCATTATAATTCTAGGGTTCATCTTACGAGATGCCTCAAAGACTGTTTTTGTCGTCTTCAATCCTTTTTTCTCTGGAAATAATCTTATTATATCTTCCATCAATTCAAAAAACTGATCGTTAAATACAGATAAATAATTCACTGACATATGTTAATTAATATCATTTATTAAACATTTTTATATCTATTTCGCGCTGTTGTCTTAGATTTTCCAATGTTGGCATTTTACTTGAATTTTCTTGTCTTGTTCCTTGGGCCTCTGCCGGAGCTGTTATAGCTGCCATATCATTTACACTCACATAACTATGTAACTGTCTCATACCCCCATTTCCTTCAGCTGACAAATCACTGGCGTCCATATCTAAGAAGGAATAATTATCAGAAACTATACTACTCATTCCACCACCCGAAAAGGAAAATGCCGATGGTTCCATTTGCTGCTCGGTGGCAACAGCGACAGCTTGTTTTATCTTACTAGCCAAATATCCTTTTATTTCCATTCCAGAAACAAGTCTACCATTTTCTTGTATTGAGAGTAATGTGGGAACCCGAACGATATTGGGTGGTAAAATCATTTTCTTACCATTGGGTAAAACGATGTATGTATTACCATTTTCCTGGACTCTCGAATCAATACACAAAAAATGTATTGCTTTAGATAATTCACTTCCAGATAACTCTTTTAATAATTCTCGACAGTTATTACAATGATTTGAATAATAAAGAATTAGGTCAGACATATATTTGTAATTTCTATTTTACTATTTATTATATTTTAATTATATATTATCTACAATTTCTTCGTCGTAAAAGAGATTTATATATGTTATTGGATTTGTTATGTTTATATTATCTATACATATTACTTTATCCACTGTATTTTTTAATGTATTCAAACGATATTCCCATTCATTACACATTAAATCAATTTTAGTTAGTTATATTTATAATTCAAAATAAAAATGTATAGGATTACATACGAACAAGTTATAATTATAGGATAATTATCATATAATATATCACCCATTTTCTTTACAAATACGAATTTATTTTTTTTATAATATACTCCTTCTGAGCCACATCTATTATTCGATTTTCTTACTTCACTTGCTTTTTCATACTGCCTACCATCCACTAAATCGACATTATAAAATAATCTACATTGTTTTTTATCTGTAATGAAATGTTTACATTCACTACAGATCTTATCCTTTGATATATCTTGAAATGGTCTATCACCCAATTGCGATTCTTTATTAATTGGAAATTTATTTTGTTTTACAATTCTTGGCGGAATAAATGGCTGTGCCGACGAGAATAAAGAGGTTATTGTAACTAGAAAAAAGATTATATTACGCATCATCTTGAACTATTACACATTATATTTCGCACCCTTTAATTATATTATTTAATATTCTCAATTGCTCTAACGCAATAAATATATGAAATAAAATATGATACCCTACCCAACTATCCTGTTTTTTTTGGAATAAGTATCCGGAACGACAAAAGCAATAAACCATAAATATCAATCTAAGAATTCCTTCAATTAATTCTGATCGAGAACCGCTATATTTTACTCCATTATAGATATAGATAGCAAATGATATCTTTGATATTATTAAATCCAAATTTCTTCTCCACGAATATGTAGCTTTTCTCCAATAGTTTGCTGATATTAACGATGTTAAAATAAACAATATAGTATGATCGTACATACTATGCGCGTAAGCATAATATGCTGGTATAAGGAATAAAAGTGATGATAATGTTATATATTTTGTATGTTTCCATTCAGATATTAACTCAACCGGTTCTTTAAAGTTGATATTTTCGGTATTTGTTACCATTATATCGTATGAATTAATTATCATCATTTGTATTTATATTCGTTTGCGTATTTCTTAGCATTTCATTCAACATTTTCACAAGCTATTTTATGAAACATAATACAAAAAAAATAAATAAAACGCGGAAAAATAAAACAAAAAAACAATTCTTGTTTAATCCAACTAATCCTAAAAAGTCATTCGATGTATATATTGATAAAAATCCAAGAGATACAATACATATAAAATATACAACCTTGGATGATGTTAAAAATACAATCGATAAATTAGAAAAATTATACAAAGATGGGAAATATTCACATAAACGTATATGGCAAGTTGGGATGATTATGAAAGTTAGGTTAGGAGTTTTACAGCATAAAAAGCCAAAAGAATTTGCCTTGGCAAATAAATATTTTAAATTCTTAGGAAAAAGAACGAAGTTGAATCAAAGAGATAGATATAATTTAGTTTTTTATTTTTAGAAATTTATTTTTATAATTAAATTTATTTTTCAACTTTTAAAAAAGATTTTTGTTATTCTTGCCTCCCTGTTCAAATAACAACGTTGTATTTTGATATGAAAATATTATAATAATTTGTTAGGTAAATAGGTAAGGAACATAACATTAAATAATCAACTTTGTTATGGTAATATCAAAAAATAACAAAATGTTGTGTTTTGATATTGAGAGAAGAGTATGTAATAGCTTATAAATAAAGATTTCACTTTGTTATTGGGTTTCATCTAAGAAATTATCAATCAAAGTAAAATAGATACCTTTGAATATTTCTTAGGTTATTCAATTAATTAAAATATAATTTCAAATACCTTTTTAAAATTTTCAAGAATTATTTTTAGAAATTTATTTTTTTTTATTTTTCAACTTTTAAAAAAGATTTTTGTTATTCTTGCCTCCCTGTTCAAATAACAACGTTGTATTTTGATATGAAAATATTATAATAATTTGTTAGGTAAATAGGTAAGGAACATAACATTAAATAATCAACTTTGTTATGGTAATATCAAATAACAACAAAATGTTGTTATTTGATAATGAGAGAAGATTTTGTAATAGCTCACAAACAAATATTATCACGTTGTTATTGAGTTTCATCTAAGAAATTACAAATTAAAGTGAAAATAGATAATTTTGAATATTTCTTAGGTATTTCGTTGTAATTAAAATATATTTTCAAGAAATATTTTATTTTATTTTAAAATTATTTTTCAACTTTCAAAGACAAAAAGGGATATTCTTGCTCCTCTGTTCAAATTACAACGTTGTAATTTGATATGAAAATATTATAATAATTTGTTATGTAAATAGGTAAGGAACTTACTAATAAATAATTAACTTTGTTATGATATTATCAAAAAATAACAAAATGTTGTTATTTGATAATGTAATATAAATACTTTGTAATATATATTATAAGAATGGATACGACAATCATTTGCGATAAATGTGAAAAAAAATACAAAAATACATTAACTTTTACAAATCATATTAAATTAAATAGATGTAAGATTAAGGATACTTCTGTTATTTGTGTCAAGTGTGACAAAGGATTTTATAATAGAGATTCCAGAATACGTCATGAAAAGAAATGTTGTGTAATAAAATCCCAGGACAGTGAAATACAAAAACTCCAAGAAAAAATTGAAAATATGGAAAATAGAATAATAAATATTTTGGAAAATAAAATAGAATCATCTCACATTACAAACAATAACACTCAAAATATTCAAAATAATATTCATTTAACATTGAATTATGGAGAAGAGAATATGAATCATATAACCATAAAAGACATAATTTCTTTTTTGGAAAAGGGCGAGAATGGAATAGAAGCTCTTGTAGAGTATAAGCATTTTAATCGACAAGTTCCTGAAAATTGTAATGTAGTTATCAAAAACTTGAATAATAAGTTTGCGTTAATGTATAAAAACTCAAAATGGGAAGTAGTAAATAAATCTTATATTTTACAAGATTTATATACCTCAAATGTCACATACTTGAAAGGAAAATTTGAAGAAATAAAAAGTAATTTACCAAAGAAGATAATGAATAAATTTCAAAAATTTATCGAATTGTCAAGAAATGTTGATATTATTGAACCAATTCTTGATAATATTAGATGTATCTTGTATAATAATAGGGAATTGGTAGTGGAACTTAACAAGATAAAAAATACAAGGGGTGAAGAGGTATTAATGATATCATCGGATGAATTCAATATTCAGAATGAATAATTGAAACAAACTATTTTATTGTATGTATTTAGTATGAGTAGTTCTATAACATTATATTTACAAGCACACGGTTCTATTATACCAGGAAAATATATACCAATTGATATTTCAAGAAATTGTCAAATATTATCATTTACAGGTGGAATAGGTCGTTCGGGTATTATGAAAAAAGGTTGCCCGGATGTTGTGATACCCCCACCGGTAGATGTAGAATTACCAGAAGGAGTAAATATACCAGAAATAGAGCTTGTTGGAGCACAAATTGATATTATGGCATTGTCTTACATTCAACAAGTTTATACTTTTATGAATGGTATCTCATCTGTCGATGATAATACAAAAAGCGAATTATCGTTTAATATTGCCATAAAAGGCATACCAGCAGTTTATAGTAATTGTAATATAGAACGCTTTCCTTATTCTAAAATACCCGATAAACCATTTGCCGTTATTCCAGCATTACAAGATAAGAATTATCAATTGCGTCCTAACATACACGAGGATTGTGTTTTTCGGGGGAATTGTTCTCGGTTAGGTTGTGAGGTATTAGAAAAGTCAAAACAAGTATGTCCGTATTACGGAGTATATGTTGTATATTCGACGCAGCCAGAAGATATTCAATATACTCTTTCTGGAGATAATACACAAGGTGAAAATCATATATTCGTCAATTTAAATACAGAGGAAGGTCAGGATTCCAAAGATTACTGGAGAGGTAAAATTATTCAACATTGGGAAGATAAAATTACTAACGCAACAAGACCAAGACAAGTGCTTAGGTATCAAGAAGAAAGAGATAGGATTATTATTTTGTATAATAAAATGACCGAGATGTTAGAAACGGATAAGGCTATATCAGATAAGGAAACTATGGAAGAACCATTACCTGAAATAAACTTATCTGAAATACTAGAAATATTTATTAATGGAATGGGATATAATGAAATCAATATTATCGATCCATCTTGTGATAGTTGTTCGTATTCGAATCCGTTTAAATTACTGTCTAATAAAACTTTTAGAGAAGTTAGATTGAGTAGAAATAGCAAAAGAAAAAGAGGAGAATCCCTTGGTGGTAAGAAAATGACAAAAAAACGAAAATCAAGAAAAATACGAAAATCAAGAAAAATACGAAAACATAAAACATACAAAAGGAGGAAACATATTAAAATGAGTTATAAATAATATTATTTTTTATGATATTGATTACATATGGAAATAAACAAGACGATTTATATGACTTATAAAAAACCGGTGCCTGATTTTGTTTATAATCGATGGAAAACTCGTAATCCGTCATACAATATAGAAATGTCATTAGATGCTGAATGTATATTATTCTTAGAACGATATATTAATCGTTTTGTTGCGTCATTATTTAACTATATACCAAAAGGAATGTATAAAGCTGACCTTTGGAGATTATGTAAATTATATATTAATGGTGGTGTTTATGCTGATGTGGATTTAGTTCCTCATTTGAATATTGATAATTTGAGTAAAGATATTACTTTTTATTCGTGTCTAACGCCAAGAACAAAATCAATTTTCCAAGCATTTATGATAAATTTTTCCAAACCAAAAAATAATCTTATTCTTATCTTTTTGTTATCATTTTTAATAAACAAGCCATTTGAAAAAATAAATGGACCTACGTTTGATATGTATGAATGTATAAAATATAATTTGGATGGTGTGGATCCTGAACCATTTGTGCGATATGATTTGGAAGAAGTGAAAATAAAAATAGACGTAGGTTCAAGTGATAAAAATGTAAAAAAAATAAATTTGTATTATTTCCCACCTTACATCAAGTATAGAATCCAATTAAAAGAAAATACGACAGATAATAAATTTACTTATCGTATTTATAACAATATTTTATTTGTGAAACGAGTCGATGAGAATTCAGGATGGGATTACGATCATTCATTGGATATTTGTATCCAATCAAGAGAAAGTATATTTTTATTTAAGGAAGATTGGGAAGGAGAAGATTGGGTTCACGCTTCAGTGACACTTGGTTCTAAGAAAATCTTAGATAGCAGAGATATAAATTATCATAGAAATAGAGGTTGGTGATTTATAAATAAAAATGAAGTAATTTTATAATAAAACAATGATATTATAATAAAGTAAGATGGAACCAGTCGTATCAAACATTTCGTCATCAAATAAGAACTTGACATTTACTCTTTCGGGAGTAAATCATTCGATAGCGAATGCTATCCGACGCACTATTGTTTCTGATATTCCAACTGTTATTTTTAGAACTACACCATACGCTGAAAACAAGGCATCATTTATAAAAAATACAACTAAATATCATAATGAAATTTTAAAGCAAAGACTTTCAAATATTCCAGTTCATTTCAAGATGAGTAATTTAGAAGATTTTTATGGAATTGAATTGAGTTATGTAGACAATCTTTTGAAAACTAAAAAAATATTAGAAAATTATCTTTTAGAGGCGAATGTGAATAATACAACAGATAGTATGGTAACTGTATCTACTGGTGATTTTAGAATATTTGATAAAGAGGCAAATAAATATATTCCATCAGAAGAATCGAAATTAATATTCCCGCCTTTTATACCATATAATCGCGATGTTGAATATTATATCACTTTTGTAAAATTAAACCCCAAAATATCCGATGAGATTGTGGGAGAAGCAATCCAGTTTAGTGCCGAGTTTGGTTATGGGTCATCGAAAGAAGATGGTTCATTTTCGGTAGCATCTCTCGCAACTTATGGGAATTCTATAGATGAAGAAAGAGCCGATGATATATTAAAAGAATTAAAGGCGGAATGGAGTAAAACTATGACGGCAGATGAAGTAGAAAAAGAAGCAGATAACTGGAAGTTGTTGGATAAAAAAAGGATTTATTTACCTAATAGTTTTGATTTCAAATTAGAAACAATAGGAGTTTATGAAAGTCAGAGATTGGTTACAAAAGCTTGTGAGATATTAATTGAACGATTATATTTATTAAATTATGTCATTGATGCGGATTTATTGGAAATCATTGTATCTAAGAATATATCGGAAAATAGTTTTGATGTTATTTTGAAGGCAGATGATTATACGATAGGTTCTATGATCCAATATGTTCTTTATGTAAGTTATTATCCATCCAACTTAAATTATTGTGGATATAAGAAAATTCATCCAGATGATTCTCATAGTGTAATAAGACTTGGTTATGTTGAAGAAACAAGTATGGAAACTATAAAAGAGCAAATAAAAACATCTATTGTTTTGTTAGTAGATGTTTTCCAAAAAATAAGAAAATCATTCTTACCGGATGAAGAGCCATTTTATATACAACCTACAGAAGAATGGGATACGGTTATGAATTTATATTTCCATTAAACCCGAATTTAAGAAATAGAACATCTCGAAGAAGATGGAGTATCTTCTAATTCACTTAATAATTCAAAGTCAAACCCTTCGACAATAGGCAATTCTTGTAAATCAAATCCCAATATATCAGCATCATTCATTATTTTTTCTACATCGTCGTGTGAATATATCTTACTTTTATTTAAAATATGTTCGAATAACGTATCATTACTGTTTATTACATTTTTATTAAAATATGAAGCAGATTTTAAGGAAAATAAAGGAAATTGTTTTATATTATTTCTTAATGTTGTAAAATAAATGATGTAATTAACGCGAGTTATAAATACATTTACGTCTGTATAACTTATATGATAACCATAATTGTCATTAAAGTTATATAAGAAAACTTCGTTTGATATATGGCTGAGGTTAAATGACGAAATATTGCTTTTTATGTCAGCTATACTAGATGGATTTATTCCCAAATTATCAGGAATATCTGTATCAATTTCTATAAAATCTTCTAAGAGTGATTTTAATTTGTTAACAATCGAACTACTTTTAAAGTCATTTGATTTTCTCGAATTTACAAAAAAATCAGAATTAAACCTATTTCTATTTACCCTATAATAATTTACACAAATAATGAGTAAAATGGCTACACCTGTTCTACCAAAACCAGCAAGACAATGAATAACTGAGTTATTTATTTTTTTTGTAAAGTCTATTTTTGATAAATTATCATATACACTAAAATATCCAGGATGCATGTCAACCCAATAAAATTCCATCATATTGCTTCTAGGATCACTTATAATTTCAGTGGTTTCTGTTTCATCATTTGGTATAGTTGTTAATGTAGTATCTGTCGTAGGTTCATTATATCTAGAACAAGTTTCATTCCAATTTGTTAATTCATTTACACCTCTACAACTTTCAGGGATGTATCCAGATGGTGAAAAACTCCAATCCAAATCACAACCTTGTAATGAAATAATTTTTGGTATATCCATAACAAAACGATAAAAATTTAATAAATTACTACAATATTGACTGCGTAATATCGCTAGTTCAGTTTCGAAATTATTGTTATTTGGCATAGGTAAAGAACTTGCGTGAAGATAAATCTTTTGATTATTGATATCCTTTATTTTAACAAATTTAGTATATCTACCGTGCCATCTAGGTAATATATCCCGATTTATATTTGTAATTACCCGTTGTAAGTTTTGAGAATTTCCGTTAAATCCACCTCGTTGTTTGCGTGTAACTGATTTACCCTTTGATTTTGATGTTGATTTTGCTTTACCTACAAAATAAGATATACCAGAATATGATTTTCGTTTTCTTTTTGAAGATGAACGTTTTATAGTTGTTGAACGTCTTCTTGAAGTATGTGCCCTTTTATTTGATTGTTTTGAATATTTTGAATAATTTAAGGACGATGTGTTATTATTAAATTTGAATAAATCTTTTTTTTGTTGCGATATAACTTTATTTGGTAATTGTGTAAATCCAAATTCATTGTTAAATGATGTATGTATATATACATATTGTTTCCAAAGATACTCTGCCGATACTATTTCATAATAAGATGTTAAATCCATACATTTGAGTTCTTTGTATAACATTTCTTTGGTTATACCGGTCGGTAGTTCATAGAATGAAAATGTATCCTTATTTTCTATTTTTAATCGAAAATAATCATATGCGGTTTGAATAATATTATTACTATTTGAAAAGGGGTTTTCTTGAATTGAATTCATTCTTATAATAATTATAGATTAATAATTATTATACTGGTATGTATTGGATATGTATGGTTTTATTCGAGTTAGAACGAGACATCTTGTAATTCACCTACAGTATTTTGTTGTTGTCGTTTAGCGAAAGGAGTTGTGAATATTTTTTCAGTTGGAGTAGGTATATCCTGAATAGTTGAGTGTCTTTCATCTGGAGTAGGTATATCCTGAATACTTGAAAGCCGTTCGTCCCCAATTGGGTCATCAGAATGATCGTAAATCGTTTGTGGTGGTGCTGTAAAATCAGGTTGTGGTTGTATAGTATCTATTCCAAAATAAATACTAGTATTCGGGTCATTTAATGATCTAGTAAATGGTTTAACCTCAACTTGTATTGGATTAAGTAAAGGAAATTCAAATAGATTGTCTGAAGTTATGAATGGTAAATGAGGAGTTATTGTATCAACTCTATACAATTGATAAAGATTAACTTGGCGTATATTGTTTACATAAGCTGTAAAATAAATAACATAATTTAATCGAGTTATAAGCATATTCAGAGCGGTTAAAGATATCGATACTTGATTTGTTGTCGCGTTTGTGCTAGAAGCCCAACCAAGAAATACTTCGTGTGTAACAGCAATAATATCAAATTTTTCTATGGATGTATTTATTTCTCGAATACAATCTTCATTTAAATCAAACGTGTCATCAGATAATGTATCTATTTCTAGATGGTTAAATAATATACTCATTAACACTCTACAAACCATACTACTTTGTTTACGTTTATCTTTTATAGCTTGAGGTGGTTTATTAAACAAGATATTAAAATCCTTTTTTCTATTGACACTACTATAAAAATATTTACATAAAATAGTTAATAATATAACTCCTGTTCTTCCATATCCGGCATAACAATGAACTATTGTTTTCAGTTGAGGATTTGTGTAATCTAGTGATACGATAGATTCGTATGTGTCAAAAAATCCACTAGTCATATCAATCCAATAATATTCTAATATAGATGATTTTGTATCATCATATTGAGTATCATTACTTTTACTTATATTATCCCAATTTATTTTTTCATCCAAGTCTTGACAATTACTTGGTCTAAATGGTAATTTTACATTAGTTGGCAATGAAATTAAATTCCAATTTAATCCACATCCTTGAAGACTAATAATACGAGAGATATTTTTAACATACTTATAAAAGAATAACGTATTCGCACAATATTGTTTACCACCCAAACTTTTAGGATTTTCAAATGTATCTTGTAATGGCAATGACGTCCCGTGAACGTATATAGGAAGTCCATCAACAGGTTTTAGTTTACTTAACGTATGTAACGCATTTCCCATTTTACCGAAACGCCACATAGGTCTGAAATCGTCGAAATTTTGTTCTGGATCACTCATACTTTCGTTTAATAAAGAGATATATGTATTTCTGTTTGCGTCATAACGAGCATTTCCACCAAACATTCTACCCCTTTGGACCCTACGTGTATTTTTCTTACCAAATAAATTAAAAAACCCACGCCTTTCTTTCTTAGAAGGTTGTGTTGTTACTTTATTTTCATTATTTACAACATTTACACGTTTTGTCGTTGTCATTCTTTTTGACGCATTGGCATTTCTTTTTGTAGTTGTGGCTCGTTTCATTGAACGGGTTGTATGTATTCTAGTTTGTAATGGTTCAGCTATTTCACCATCTCTAAATGTAAAACCAAATGGACTATTTGAACTTCTATTATTATAATAAAATATTTTCCAAAGCATATTTTTATCATTTATCAAATCGTCATTTATCGCCTCCAAATCCTTACACATTAATTCTTTTAGTAACATATCCCGAGTAACATTGTCGGGACACGTTTCTAAATTATTTTCGGGATTATTTAGTTGTTCGAATAAAAATATACTGTTGTCACAATTACTCATATACATTATATTTATAATTTATATTGGAAATTAACTGTGAATAATTATTTATTTAAATAAAAAACGTGTATTATTAATATTAACATAACAAAAAGAAAATAAAACAAAAATAAACCAAGGATATATGAATACATTTTCAGAGAAAGTGAATATACTTCACAGGTATGGGTTGTTTGAATCAAACAATTATACAATGTTATCGAGAAATAAATCTCCAGTATTGGTTAAATTTAGTAAATTTTCTTCAGGTAATCATAAAAAAATTGTAAAACATACACAAAATTATGTATTCTATATTTTTACACCCGTTAAAAATATGGATATAAAACACCGTTATTCATTAACTGAGATTTTAAATTTATTGAATAATGATAAATTGGTATTTGTTGAGTTTATTCAGCAAATGAATATTTATTTTAATGAACGTCAAATTATACATAACAATTTCTTTTCTATGGATGAAATTAATGATATACTTATTCATATCTATATCGATGAACTCACACAACCTACAATACCTGTTATAAATAATACAATGGAAATACTTTTAGATATGGTGGATGATAAAAAGACCGTGAATGATTTAATCGATATGACACCCATTGAAACAAAAACAAATAACAAAAATCCATTTAGTACCTTTATGTTTAAGGATGAAGCAATTCCCATTATAAAACCTCCAAAACCTCCAAAACCCTCAAATCCACGACCAGTTCCATCAGAAGAATTTAAATATGAAATTGAACGATCTCCCATTATACCCAAACAACAACATCAAGAACCAACAAATAATAAAGTGCGATACAAGAAGAAGAGTATTCCTCTTGTATTGAAAAGAAGATTATGGAATAAATATTTTGGAGAGCAAAATGGTATTGCTACGTGCCCTTGTTGTAAATTATCCCAAATATCTACTTTTTCATTTCACTGCGGTCATATTGTAAGTGAAAGAAATGGTGGATTATTGATATTGGATAATTTAATACCTTTATGTCAATCGTGTAATTCTTCTATGGGGACAAAAAGTTATAATGATTTTTGTGAATATATTGGCATATCAAATGATATTATTTACTAAATTATACGTTATTATATTATCTTATTTTATAATAAGATAATATAATGGATATTCAAGAAAATACACTATATACAAAATATGGTTATTTAGTCCCCAAACATAGTAAAATATCTAAAAAACAATTTCACGAAATATTTCAAGAGTATGTAAAACACCCAGAATACAAGAATAAGTTGATAAAAAATGTAAGAGAGTTAAGTATTAAAAAGGGTAATATTTATAAAATGGGTATGAAGAAATCAATGAAAAATAAAAAATCAATGAAAAATAAAAAATCAACAAGAAAAAGAAAATATTAAGAATTACTAACTAGAAGTTGGTAATATTGTTTGAGTGCGTAAAATAAATTAGCCTGGTCCATATCATTTACATATTCAATGACATCTACACTTCGATAAGAAGCACCGCGTATAGCTTTTTCAGCACGATACTTTTTATGTAATTGTTTCAAATGATAAACCATATTTACGTGTTGTTTATTCTCACGTGTGAAATAATTATTCATATCATTCTTTAAAATGTAAATATAATGATAAGATTTTTCCAATAGAGCTATATAATTATTTAACAAACATTGATAATAATAAAAATAATTATGATGTTCTGGAAATAAAGAAACATATTCATTTAATTTCATATTTTTATACAACGTTACGAATCTAGATAGAAGACTTGGACTATTACCAACCATTTCTTTAACATTCATATATGTATTATTGCGTATTTTCGCATAATAACCATTTTTTGGATTTTTAATAACAATACCCATCACATTGTAATCTGGGTGATTGCGAAAGTCTTCCACGTCAGTTGTATCTTCATATTTTATGGGGAAACGAAGAACTGATGGAAATCGTTTTACATTTACCAATTCAATAACCTGTTGTTTGATATCACTCATATCATCCATCATTACACAATTATTTTTAATTTTATAAGAAGCAATTAAATAAACACGAGGTTCGGATATATAAGATACAATACGATTTTCAGGATGTTGTAAAACAAAACTATAACATTTTGATTTATCGAAGTTGATAAATTGTAAATTGTTATGATAATATGCTTCTAAAAACATATCTTCAAAAGTCTTAGGTGGTTGAATACATTGTTGAGTTTGTAAAAAATCAATACATTGAAATGCTTTTTTACATCCTATCGTATTTTTTGTAGCAAATTCCCAAGATTGACAATACTCATCCCAAAACATATTTATCATTGTTCCTTCAACATATTCTTCAAATAATGGCTGTTGTGCGAAATAATATTCTGAATATCTGAATTCTTCCCATTGAATTGATTTAGGGGGGGAATAACACACCAATTCACCACTCTTTGAAAAAATAACACTTCTCATATTTCCCAAGGTAGAAGCATTTTCCATTTTTTTCATATCAATCAAAGATTTATCATACCGTACAATCGTATAACCACTTTCCACGTGATCCAACGCGGAACACTTTCTTTTATCTGAATAATTTGTTTTTTTAACATACTGGGAATTTATGTATGGTTGTATATTAATGATTAAACTCATTTAATGATATATTTCATTATTCTTTTATGTTTATTTTTTCATTGTTATTTCATTATGTGTCTTACGATTTATGGTTTTATGTATCCCACGTGGTATTACACAATCATTTTGCTCCCATACATAATATTCACCACAAAACTCCATATAACAAATTAAAATGGTATAACACAACAGACGGACATATCTTAGAACATATCGTCCAACCATTGGGTTTATTTATTCCGTTTTTATTTTATGTCGATATACCAGCTTGTTGTATTGTAGGTGGAATTATATCTATACGTGGATATATGAGGCACGATGAAAGATTTAGTTTTATTGTTGGAAATCATCATTTATTACATCATCAACACCCAAAATGTAATTTTAGTGAATATTACATTGATTATCTTTTTGGAACATTACACGAAAATATTGAAAATACAAATGAAAGGTAAAATTATTTATATCCCATTATTATAATTGAAATGGAAAACGAAAAAAATGTTGTAACATATGATGAGACGATTGAAGAAAAACCTGAAAATACAGAAGAAATTAATGATGATAATGAAACCGGCGAGGGTAAAATACGATTACAATTAGGTGATATTATAGAATTGATAGATGAATTTGAAAAATCAAATAATGGTATCTTTTTGATTGATTATATTGATAATTCATTTTTACGATTAAAAGATGAAAACGAACAAACTCACGATTATGAATTAGATGACGGATATATTATAAATACTTCCATAAGTGAAATACATATTTTATCGAGAGCAGAAAGTCCTAGTTGGATTATACAAAATAATTTCAATATGTATGATTGGGTAAATATTTATATTGGAGGTGATATTCCAGCAGTAATTGTTGGTAAAATTACAAATATTGAAGAGGATATGATGGAAATAGTCAATATGACAAATGATACTTTTTATATTAACTTCGATTATAAGGGTATTCCATTAGATATTCCCATTACAAAAATTGAAATAAATTTGAAATTACAAAACGTAAATGATAATACAATTGATTTAGATAAAATAAATATACCCACACCAATAATTTCAAAAGAAAGAGAAGAATTAAATGATACAGGAGAACAATTTGATGAAGAAACACCTGAATTTTCTCGGGAAAAGGTAGTTGTAGATGAAACTTATGGAGAAGTAGATGTAGATGATGATAATGAAGAATATGGATATCCTGATAAAGAAGAACCACCTAAGAAAATGACACGCGATGTTCTCGATAGATGGATTAAAGAAGGTGATAAAATTTTAATGAGTAAAGATATTGATTTACAAGATATTGATGAGATTCAAAAGGTAGATAGAAATAAATATCGTTACGACCAAGAAACACAACTAAATGATTTGATGAATGATTTGTTAACAAGTGTAAGTGTTGAAAAACAAACACCAGATTTTATTAACCAGGTTCATACATTAGTAGAAAGATACAAACAATTAATTAATGAACCTGTTATAGAAAATAAAACAAAACCATTAGTTGATAATTTACAATTATTAAATAAATTCCTTCATTGGCTTGTGCCGATTTGTGCGAATGTAAAAATAATTTATCAAGATGATAAACCTCCTAAGATATTTGATAATGAATGTATTGATTCTAGAAATCAAACAGCTGAATTAGAATCTATTATAAGAATGTTTAAAACATTTCAACAAAGGGGTGATGTGAATGATCTTATTTTGAAATATGATGAATTTTTACAAACAATGAATAGTATATTTACCCCTTTCGATCAAGTAACAAATGAATTTCCTGTATTTAAAAAGGTATTATTTGATGGGGCTGTAGAAGATAACTATACTTGTATTGTTAATACAACCGGGCATTTATATTCCAATGCCTTTTCTCTAAATACACCTGATGGTATAGAATCACAAAGGTTTATTACACAAAAATACAATACGGAAATACAAAGATTTAATGCGACTTCCATCACATCTTCTATTATTACTGGTGAAGTTATACCTGTAACAAATGCTGATAATTTACAAATTACTAGCATTATGACATTACCTCATTCTGTATTCAGATATTCTCGTGTTGGATTAAGAGGAACAAATATTGTTACAAAAATAAATATGTCAAGATTATTCTTAGATTATAATACTTTATTGAATAACTATCAACTAAGAACAATAGAAATTAATGACCTAACCAAGGATATAGATATTTCCAAATCATCCTTTTTAAAATATCCAACCGTATATACAACCACCTCAGATGATTATCCTGCTTTTTTGAATAAAATTATTCCTGAAACCAAAAATTTAATACAAAATATTAAAAAATATATAACAGGTGAATTATCAACATTGGGTATTATTCGAGAACTTGAGCCTTTCTTAGTATATAGCCGTGATGTAGATTTGTCTACTTACACTGAAATAGGAACCTTCATTAAAGATAAAATAAAATCATATGTAAAATCAGATATATTGAAAAAGAGATTACTTTCTCCTCTAAGATATATTTATACATCAAAAAATAGTATTTTTAAAAATAGCAGAGATCCATCTTGTGAATTGTTATATTCTTTGTTACGATCAAAACATAATTTGGATTATATGGTTTTTCATATTTATGGATTAATTGAAAACACTGAAACACAAACAAAGAATGATTTTTTCCATAGTATGACTACAAGTGAATTGATTAATAATATAATGTATATCGATAATGCTAAATTTTTTTACACAGGCAATTGTGTTTTGGGTCTTCCTTTACATATTGCTGAAAGTATGATGTATAAAATTCACCAAAGACTACAAGATGTTATTGATAATACATCTTGTGAAACATTTGTTATTTCCAAATTATACAATACTCAAGAAGAAATGGAAATGGATAATAACAAAGACGTATATTATGATAGGAATTATGATAACACAGATTATTCTTTAATTACAAAATATCGCAAGGAACAAAGAGAAATGTCAAAGGAAGATTTTGAAGGGTTTTTTACAAATAAACTTATTCAAAATCATAAGGTGAAAGAAGAAGAGGCAAATGAAATGGCATTGGCAATTATTATGGGGGCAAAACGCGTTAAAAACGGAGATCACGCAATTTTATATGGATTTGAAAATATTATTTATTTAGTAAGAGATAACAATGTATGGAAATTAATACCACAAAATAATACACAATCTTTTATGAATGAAACAACATCTCAATCAATTTGTAATACAAATCCAGATTGTATTTATGACACAAATGTAAAACCGACAGAAGGATGTATTTCTGTCGAAGAAAACAAACGACTACTCTACAACCAATCTTTAAAGCTAATGATGAAAGAATTTGATGAAACTGTAATGAAGGATGTTAGGGAGATAAAAGAAGGATTTTACGATGAATTTTATAAACAAAGTATTGCTGTAACAAAATTATTAATTATTCGTAAATTTCAACAAACAAAATATTCAACTTATCAATACAATTATGGGTTGGGTTATAAATATATTGGCGTAAATATTACATCTCCATATGAAGATGTATGTAAGCTTATATTGGCTGAGACAGATGTTGTGAAAAAGTATAATAATATTATAAAATTTGTTACGTTAGCAACTCGTCCGGGAAATCCCGATGCGATTGATAGCATTAGTGGAGAACCAGAAAGCACTCATTGGTTATATTGTAATCGAGCTAATGTAAGATTAATACCTAGTTTTTATTCTAAATTGGCATATTCTTTTATAGAAGGTGATTCGGAAGAGTATGAATATGTTATGGATAAATTAATCCAAACGAATGGTGTTGCTATTGATGATGCTTGGTATGATAAATTTACAGGAAGAAAAATAAAGGATTTGGATTATGATTTGGAAGAGGGTTATGAAAATGGTTTCAAACGAAAAACCAGAGATATTATTGAAGAAGATTTAGGAAATATACTATTTAATCAAAATACTACAGATGAATCTTCACAGGCAGTTCCGAAACAGAAAATGACTAAGAAAACAATACCTATATTCCGTATCATTCAATCTATTGAAAATAATACGGGTGCCGATTTATCTAGTGATTATGATTTTATCGTTTCACTTGCTCTTAAAATAATTACAAAAATTGTTCCTTCGGAAAAACAACACGAAGATATGATCGCAAAAATGTCGAAGAAGGGTAAAAAGGTGGCTAGTTATGATGATATTTATTATAAGACTCTTGTTTACACAACTCTAGGAATTATTCTTGTATGTATTCAAACTTCTGTGCCGTCTATAAAAATTATGAAAAAAGGATATCCTGGTTGTAATCGTTCTTTTAAGGGCTTTCCATTGGATACAAATTCTGCGAATTTATCGGGTATTCAATACATTGCTTGTACGGCAGTTCATTCACGAGTTGATTCTTATCCTTGGAAAGTAATTTCTAAGAACCAGGAACAAGTATCAACAGCTATCAAATTATTCATCGAACAAAATTTGTTGGAAGATATAGAAATAAAACAACGACTAGAATATAAAAGAAATTATGTTTCTTTGTATGAAATTGATACAAATATACCAGAACAATTTGATGTGGTTATGAATTTACCCTTATTTTTACCACCTCTAAAACCATTGAAAATGAAACAAATAGAAGTTCTTAGTCCATCTTTGGATGAAGGACTAAAAAGAAAAATGCGTTCGGGGTCACATTCACAAGAAATAGATATAGCTACTTATAAATCTCATATTATTTTTCTTTCCATTTACATACAATATTTAATTCAAAATGTAGTCATTAAAAATCCTGTATTGTTATTAACTGTTTCCAATAAACCATATATGGAAAATAGTTGCTGCGACGAAGGTAGCATTACACCTATACAATATTTTAATCATTTAGAACCACAAATAAATAGAACAATTGATGCTGTCTTATCTGATACAATGATTATTAACCAAATAGGTTATTTAACAGTTCCTAAGACTATTCGCATACCTCATATATACCCAATCTATAATGTAATTCCATCTTTTTCAGATGATACAATGTATAGATATTTTAGTCAAGTATGTAATTTTCGTTCTGATTTACCTTATTCTGATCCAGTGATTGAAAAATGGTGTGGAGAAAAACCAGATTATTTAGTTGGGTTGGATATAACAAAACAATTAGAACTTATTCAACAAAAACACGTAACTTCTTGGTATAATAAAAGACATTTTATTCAATTAATTCAATACATCTCAAGTAAAAATCTTTTACCTCCCGTTCAACCCATATTAAAGTTAGAGGAATACATAGCCATTATACAAAATACAGATAAGACAGAGTTGAATGTCCCTTTTATGAAATCTATTCTAGACAGAATGAATCCATTATTACCAGAATATTTCCATTTTGTGAAAAAGCAACCTCAAGAAGTTGTGGAATATATTAATACTTTTGTCGTTTTGAATAAAAAATTAAAAATATCTATTCTTGATTTTTTGAAAACTCAAAAGAGAAGGACACAAGATATTACAAAGGTTAAAGTATTCTTAGATACATTGGGAGATTGGAAATGTAATGACATAATGATTATATTAAATTATTTTAGAAACTCTCTAAGAAATATCATTAACGTTTTTCCAAATATTATATTGAATGGTAAATCTGAATACACTTATTTCGATTCCAGAAGAAATAAATTCAGTGATAATCATTATCGAGATATATACACGTTTATGAGTAAATATTATAAATTAATAACAATGTTTTGTGATAAAGCTGCTTTGAAACCATTGTTACAAAGATTTACTTCTAAATTGAAAAACATCCAGTTTTTCTTAGATACTTATATTTCCACAAGAGATCGTGTAGATTTTTCCAAGGATAAAGAAGAAAGACTTTCATCTCCTTTTGGTGAACGATCATCTAAATTACTGTTTGAAAATATATTATTGGAAACATTACATTATTTGATTACTTTAATTACTAAGAAGGGTATGACAAAATTTATGCCACAATCAGAAGAAGCTTTACAATATGATTATGTGAATGCCGATGATGAGGATGAAGAACTAACAATCCCGGTTAATGGATTTCAAGAATATAATTCGGAAGAATCGAATATTGAAAGAGGTAAACAAACTATTGTGAAGGATATTGTTTCTGAATATCTCGTACAAATATTTACAATATTAATGAGACACAAGGGTATGATTGATGTAACAAAAGAAGAAGTAAAGTCGAGAGTTTTTAAGAATGCTGAAAAAGAAAAATATACAATTACTGATAGATTGAAGGAAATGTCTGTAGAACAACGTGGTGTTGAAAATATAATGAAAATAAATAAATTAGGTGAATGGTCCGTAGGGTTAGATAAAAGTATTCGTGTTTATGATCAAACAATGTATGATAGAGAAAGACGATTATTTAAGGATATGGAAACGGAATCTGATGAAGATTTAATTAATAGATTGAAGAGTTCTAAGAAGGGTTTGGATATAGAACAACAAGATTTATTGAATGAAGTGTTAACTGAAAAAGAAATTAGTGATGAAGCTTACGATATGAGTGATATGGGTGAAGATTATCATAATTATTATATGGGTGAAGAAGATGATAGAGATGAATTTGACGATGAAGATAGTTAGATTGTTTGATATGTGATTTATTTCCTCATTAATATATTTACAGTTCTAATAAAACAGTGTAAATATATTATTATTCTTTTTTTTATACAATGACTGCTCGTATTATTTCATATACTCAATCAGCTGATGGTAATCTATCTGATATTACAGAACAAATAGCTTATTGTGCTCGGGTTTCTAATCCAACAAGTCAAATTAATAATGAAAATAATGAAAGGTTATTGAATTATTTAATGAACCACGAACATTGGTCTCCATTTGAAATGGTAAATATTTGTATTGAAATTACAAGCACTCGTGATATTGTAAGACAAATTCTTAGACATCGTTCTTTTTCATTTCAGGAGTTTAGTCAAAGATATGCTGAAGCAAATCTTGGATTTGCTATACGAGAAACACGATTACAAGACCTTGTAAAAAGACAAAATAGCTTTGAATGTAATGATGGTGACTTGATGGAAGAATGGAAAACACGTCAAGAAAGTATTATGGAATGTATTGTAGAAAATTATCAATGGGCTTTGAAAAATGGTATAGCAAAAGAACAAAGTCGTTGTATTTTACCAGAAGGAATGACAATTTCACGTATTTATATGAATGGAACACTAAGAAGTTGGATACATTATTTGAAAATAAGAATGAATTGGGATACACAGAAAGAACATAGAGAAGTAGCACAAGCTTGTTTTGAAGAAATTAAAAAGATTTTTCCATTGATAGAAAAAATATTAAATTTTAATTCTGCGGATAAATGACAAACCAAAATTATATAATTCTACTATAAACAAATTTGATGGACGATAATTTTCCTTTAGTATCGATATGTACGCCAACATATAACCGAAGACCATTTATACCTTCTTTAATAAAAAGTATAGAACAACAGAGATACCCTAAGAATAAAATAGAATGGATTATAGTAGATGATGGACCTGATTCTATTGAAGATTTAGTGAAAGATATTCCATTTGTAAAATACGTAAGATATAATACGAAAATAACACTGGGTCATAAAAGAAATGTTATGAATTCTATGGCGAAGGGTGAATACTTGGTATATTTTGATGACGATGATTATTATCCTCCTACACGCATATATCACGCAATTTCTACATTAATGAATAATCCAACTTTTTTGATTGCCGGTTCCAGTGAATTACTTATTTATTATAACCATTTGAGAGAAATATGGAAATTTGGTTCTTCTGGTCGTTATCATAGCACAGCCGCAACATTTGCTTTTCACAGAAAATTATTAAATATAACAAAATTCAATGATAAGGATGAAAGTGGCGAGGAAAAGGTGTTTTTAAAACATTATACAATACCACTAATTCAATTAAATCCTATTCATACGATCTTGGTATTTTCACATTTATTCAATACATTTGACAAAAGAATTTTACTGAAAAATGGAAGTAATATACGTAAAACATTATATCATCCTATACATATAATAGAAGGAGACCAAAATAAAAAGTTTTATTTACAGGATATGACGAAATTGCTGAAGTTTTATAAATTTATTTTTTTACAAAGATTAGATTATATTAAAAAAAATGATACAAAATCCATATCCAATGATACAACCAATAACAACGAATATGGCAAAAATGGAGAATGTGAAGATGAGTTACGAGGAGAAGAGATTGGAAACGATTCTGAAAACACGAGAGATTACATTGAACCAGTTAAATAAAAAAATAGAGGATAAAACACAAACGATACACGAATTGTCTGAAATTATAAATAAGGAGGAGGATGCTATTTCAGCTTACTTGGATACATTTGTCGAGTTAGCACCATTATATAGATTTAGAATATTTTCTACATTGCTAGCTGCCAAAGTGAAAAAAACTGCGAATAAAAAACGTTATGCGATACAGTCAATACAAACATTAAAAATTCAACGGGATAACTTTATAAAACAATCGTATCACGATCAATGTATAGAAATTGCCTTTATTAATAATGATTATGAAAAAATTACATCATTGTGGTGCGATAAATATACAGATTCACATAAATCATTGGAGAAAATATTTTCAGCACTTCAATTCTTTATAGAAGATAGAACAATTCAATTTATAAAAAAATTCTCAGATAAAGATTGTATAGTCGAACATATTATTTGTATGTATGGAATACAAGTAATAACAGCGGAAGGTATGTATGACAAAAGAAATTTTGCTCTTTATCATAAAGAACTTTCTAAGAAGAATAATGTAGACAAACTAAGAAAATTATTATTGGAAACAAAATCCACATTCAGAAAATTTATGATACATTTATATGGTAATTATTTCCCATTGTTATCCGAAGATATTTTAGAACAAATTCTTGATTATACTCACCCAACTTATTTTATAAAATGAAAAGATGTTGTTGGTTGTTTATATAAATAATTGGTTGATAAAATTCTACATTTTTATATTGCGTTATATTTTCATTCTTTTTTATACTTGGAGTTATCATAACATTTTTTGATAACGAGAGAAACGCAAACGATATATTATAGAGAATGAAAATATAATTAACCATTTTTACTTTAGAACGTATTTATTATTAAAGATTTAATTCATTTTTATTTTATCAGCTAGATATAAATGAGTCAAAGATATCGCACTTGTATCACAAATCCATATATATGTCCTAGCACTATAGCTTGTCAATCTCCCAATATTAACATCAATACAGCAGGCAGCACAGGATCACCTGGACCGCCCGGACCAACTGGTTATACTGGATCTATGGGTATAGATGGAGATGACGGACCTACTGGATACACGGGTTATACTGGCCCCACCGGTGAACAAGGACCACCGGGTCCCGGGGTTGATCCGACTAGCAATTTAAGAGTGGCTTCTATTCAAGCTGATACAGGAAGTTTCGATTACATCAATGGAGGAACGGCAAGTTTCGATTATTTGTCAGTAAATAACATTACATTTACAGATATTGTTTGTGATACGATTACAGGAGGAACTGCGAGTTTTAATTATCTCACTGGAGGAACGGCAAGTTTCGATTATTTGTCAGTAAATAACATTACATTTACAGATATTGTTTGTGATACGATTACAGGAGGAACTGCGAGTTTTAATTATATCACTGGAGGAACGGCAAGTTTCGATTATTTGTCAGTAAATAACATTACATTTACAGATATTGTTTGTGATACGATTACAGGAGGAACTGCGAGTTTTGAATACTTAACAGGAGGAACAGCAAGTTTTGATTACTTGTCTGCGAATAACATTACACTTTCTGATATAATATGTGATACGATTACCGGAGGAACCGCGAGTTTTAATTATTTGTCAGTAAATAACATTACATTTACAGATATTGTTTGTGATACGATTACTGGAGGAACGGCAAGTTTTAATTATCTAACAGGAGGAACTGCGAGTTTCAATTATTTAACGGGAGGAACGGCTAGTTTTAATTATCTAACCGGAGGAACGGCAAGTTTCGATTACTTATCGGTGAATAACATTACACTTTCTGATATAATATGCGATACAATTACAGGAGGAACAGCTAGTTTTGAATACTTAACAGGAGGAACAGCAAGCTTCGATTACTTGTCAGTAAATAACATTACACTTTCTGATATAATATGTAATACGATTACAGGAGGAACTGCTAGTTTTGAATACTTAACAGGAGGAACCGCGAGTTTTGAATACTTAACAGGAGGAACCGCGAGTTTCGATTACTTGTCTGCGAATAACATTACACTTTCTGATATTGTTTGTGATACGATTACAGGAGGAACAGCTAGTTTTACTTATCTAACAGGGGGAACAGCGAGTTTCGATTACTTGTCTGCGAATAACATTACACTTTCTGATATAATATGTAATACAATTACAGGAGGAACTGCGAGTTTTACTTATCTCACTGGAGGAACAGCGAGTTTCAATAATTTAACACCGGCTAATGGAAATACAATGACATTTCTGACTGGTTCAATGGTATTTAATTCAAATTATCCAATTACAATGACTAACACTAATATTATTATTAATGATTCAACTAGTCGTAGCATAGTTACGACGATATCTGGAAAAGGTCAGCACAATATAGGGTTTGGTCTTGGGGTATTAACAAATATAACGGAAGGAAATTCAAACACGGCAGTAGGATTTAATGCGTGTAAATCTGTAAATACGGGAGATGATAACGCAGGACTTGGTAACACAGCATTAGAACAGTTGACATCTGGAAAAGCCAATTTAGCAATAGGAACATACTCATTGAGAAATGTCACAACAGGGGAGGGTAATTCTTGCGTTGGATATGATGCTTTAAATAGTGGTAATTTTAGTTATAACGTTGGAATAGGACATCAAGCTGGAAATAATCTTACCAGTGGTAATAAAAATGTATTTATTGGAAAATCTGCGGGTAGTAACGAATCCGCGACCTTAGGAAATGTAACAAATTCAAATAACAACACATTTTTAGGAGCATATACACATTATAACGTTGATAGTGCTACTTATAACAATTCAACCGCATTAGGTTATGGTGCTATAATAACAGCATCAAATCAAGTTGTATTAGGAAGATCTAGTGAAACAGTTAGTATTCCGGGAAAAATAGTAGGAGGAACAGCAAGTTTTGATTATCTCACCGGAGTAACTGCGAGTTTCAATTATTTAACAGGAGGAACTGCGAGTTTTAATTATCTAACAGGAGGAACGGCAAGTTTCGATTACTTATCGGTGAATAACATTACACTTTCTGATATAATATGCGATACAATTACAGGAGGAACAGCTAGTTTTAATTATCTCACTGGAGGAACGGCAAGTTTCGGTTATTTGTCTGCGAATAACATTACACTTTCTGATATTATATGTAATACAATTACCGGAGGAACCGCAAGTTTTGAATACTTAACAGGAGGAACAGCGAGTTTCAATTACTTATCTGCGAATAACATTACACTTTCTGATATAATATGTAATACGATTACAGGAGGAACAGCTAGTTTTGAATACTTAACGGGAGGAACTGCGAGTTTCGATTACTTATCTGCGAATAACATTACACTTTCTGATATAATATGTAATACGATTACAGGAGGAACAGCTAGTTTTGAATACTTAACGGGAGGAACTGCGAGTTTTGATTATTTGTCGGCGAATAACATTATACTTTCTGACATTATCTGTAATACAATTACTGGAGGAACATCAAGTTTTAATTATTTAACAGGAAGCACCGCGAGTTTTAATTATTTAACGCCGACTAATGGAAATACAATGACATTTCCAACTGGTTCAATGCGGTTTAATTCAAATTACCCTATTACAATGGGTAACCAGAATATTATTATTAATGATTCAACTAATCGCTCCATAACAAATGGAGCGAATAATGTAGGAATTGGTATTGAAGCATTAAAGGTAGTAACAAGTGGGAGTAATAATGTTGCGATTGGTCAATCATCATTGGTTAAATTAACAAATGGGACTTATAATGTTGCGATTGGCGACAACTCATTAAATAAGACTGTGGGAGGAAACGGTAATATGGCGTTAGGAAGTTTTAGTTGTGGTGCTGGCAACACTGATTATAATGTAGGTGCTGGATACGAATCTCTTAAATTGTTAGCTACTTCATATAATGTTGGGATAGGTGCCTTCGCAGGGGCGTCTATGACTAGTGGTTTCGGTGGTGGTGGTGGAGGTGAAAACGCAATGTTCGGTAGTACTTCAGCAGATGGTGTAATATATTCAGAAAACAATACATTTTTGGGATCAAAAACCACTTACGATATCTTAACTAATAGTTATAAACGATCAACAGCAATAGGCTATGGTTGTAAAATAACCGCATCCAATCAAGTTGTATTAGGAACTTCCGCTGAAACAGTTACTATTCCTGGATATTTGACAGGAGGAACAGCAAGTTTCAATTATGTAACAGGAGGAACGGCGAGTTTCGGATATGTCACAGGAGGAACAGCAAGTTTTGGTTATGTAACAGGAAGCACTGGTAGTTTTAATTACTTAACAATTTCAGAACATATAACAAAAATCCCGTTAGCTGTCGGTAACCCACCAGTAAATACAACAAATTTCAACACATTTTATAATATAACAACAGCATCACCTACAACATATGATGGTTCAACCTATACATATCCTATAAGTTATCCATCAAACGAAATATATTATTTAACTCTTGGTTCACCCTTTCTTGATAATAAAACAATAAATATAGAATTTCCAAAAGCAAGTTCGAGTTACGTTGGTTGTAAATTTACTATAATAGTTAATGGATTAGGGGGTATTAGTATTATACTAAATTTAAAAACACTAACAACTACTGGATTACATGATCCCATTTTTGCTAGAACGGATGGTGGAACACTTGCTTTACCTGAATTCGGATATTCTAACGCTTATATACCACAAAATAGTTCGTTAGATGGAATATGGAGTAATTTTTGTGAGTCACCAGGTAATTTCTTAGCTAGTGCTACATTTGTATGTTTACCAAGCAATTATGATTATCCAACTACGTGGAATAATTATGGTTGGTTCCAAGTATAAAAATAAAATCAATAGGTATTTAAAATATAAGGTAATAAATAAACCAAAAATAGGAATAAAATAATATTTGAATTTAACGAAAGATTAGCCAAAATTGAAGATATTAAACAAGCAGATATCATCATAATACTATCCCCAATAATAGCCCATTCTTTAACTTCTCTCGCATATTTCTTGAAAAAATCCATCATTTTATTTTTATTATGTGGAACTGATGAAAACATTACATAAAATAATATATCGTGTGTAATTTGTATGATTAATGCGAGTAAAACAAAAAGGAAAATATGAAAATTCTTGAAAAATAAAGTATAAAAAAACCTGGTTATTATTATTCCAAATACGATTACTAATACATCGGCAATTACAGCATTATTTTTATAATCTATATACCATTTTCGTAAATACAATGATTTAATAATTCCAGTAAAACTCATTATGATACCAACAATATCTACAAGTAAAACCGCATTTAATATAGGTAAGTAATCGGATATGTTTGAAAAATTTGAAATATCCTTGAATAGCATTATATAAATATACATATAAATTAAAAGAAATCGCGATGTTTTCTCGCTTATTTGGGTTTATAATACGCATTACGTATTATAAACTGTTATTATGAGTAAAATAAGTAACTAGATCATAATATCATAAATTTACAAGAATGTGTTTATAAATAATATCTTTTTACAATACAAAAATGGCTTCCGAACCTCCCAATCTTATTTGGAACGAAACATATTCTAGTAAATATATACCCGTTCAAGTATCTACCTCTCCATCTATTTTTGTAAATTTAAACCCGACGATAAACGACCCTTTATTATCGATGCCGTTATCTATACGAAATAAAAATATAAGAGCCGCAATACTTAACGCACAAGTAAATGATCCTTCTCTTAGATGGGATGATACATATTCTGATGTAACAAATTCTTCACCTTGCTGTATAACCACGTGTCCTCCTCCAGTTATTAATGTGAATACAACAAATTGTGGGGATAGCGGTGGAGGTGGAATTGGACCCAACGATAACATAGAAACAACAGGAGAAATTATATGTGGTTCTCTTAAAATAACAAATAATAATGGAGTTATAGTTGATATTGGTGAAGATACATTAGGTCTTGGTTCAATAAAACTAACTGGATATTTAGAAGTTGGTGATGGAGCAACAACTCTTCCAAGTAATAAGAATGTGGGTTATTGTATTCCATCTTTTTATAATCCAGATACTTCATTGAATCAACCATTAGATACAATTAGTTATAAAACTACAGATGGATATGATTACATTACTATTCTATCTTTTCTAACTAGTCCCACCCAAAATGGAATTATATATGGTTTTGTTAGTGGTGTATTTACTCCTATAAATTTTAATATAGAAAGTGATGGGTCATATAATATCCAATGTAATCTTTCTATACAACAAAGTAATACTTATATAAATGATCCTCCACCCACTGTAGAATTTATTTTAGGATATTACAACCCTGACACATCTTCAATACGTCTAATAAGCACAACTCCTACAAGAATGACATTATCATCTTATACATCTCCAACCACACTGGAAACGCAATACAATTATTCGGCTGGTTCAAGTGCGGGGTTATTGGTATCTGGTCGTTTATTATTTCCTTCTGCTATAAACGGGCAAATATTTGCTTATGTTTATCAATTTGTAGAAAATATCAACCCATTCAGTATACCAAGCATTACTACAAATACTGGTTCAGGATTATCAGTAAATACAATCCCATCTTTTATTGTCACAAAATTAACATAAAGTATATATCTTTTTATAATTATACTTTATGAACAGCAATCGATATGTTACTTACTCTACCAATAATAATTATGTAAATAGTTGCCCTACTCCAAATATTAATGTAAACGCACAACAAGGCCCTACAGGTTTTGCCGGCATTGATGGTTCTACTGGACCTACTGGATATACTGGACCGCAAGGTATACCTGGTGACGCGAAAGATACAGGAGCCACCGGTTATACCGGAGATATTGGACCAACAGGGTATACAGGTTACACTGGAGAAATAGGACCAACTGGAGTTACAGGTTACACTGGATATATTGGTCCAACTGGTGATACAGGTTACACTGGATACACTGGAGAAATAGGACCTACTGGTGATACTGGATATACAGGTTATATTGGACCCACAGGTTACACTGGATACACTGGAGAAATAGGACCTACTGGTGATACTGGATATACAGGATATATTGGACCCACAGGTTACACTGGATACACTGGAGAAATAGGACCTACTGGTGATACTGGATACACTGGATATATTGGACCCACAGGTTACACTGGATACACTGGAGAAATAGGACCTACTGGTGATACTGGATATACAGGTTATATTGGACCCACAGGTTACACTGGATACACTGGAGAAATAGGACCTACTGGTGATACTGGTTACACTGGATACACTGGAGAAATAGGACCTACTGGTGATACTGGATATACAGGTTATATTGGACCCACAGGTTACACTGGTTATACAGGAGAAATAGGTCCAACTGGTGATACTGGATATACAGGTTATACGGGGGATACTGGACCTACTGGACCTAACGCAATTTATCAAAATTTAGCATTAAATAATTTATATTTTCCTTATGATCCATTGGACCCACTTTTATCGTTGGATTATGCTCCAACTATTCACATATACGGAACAGGTGGAGTATCAGGTAGTTTTATTCAGATGTATGATACTACACCAAGTTTTACAGATAAAATAATATTCAATTTAATTAGCGAAAATAATGGAACAAATGATTATTCTTTATTAACAATGGGTAATGGTAGTAGCACCCAAAATATAACTATAGATGGAAATGTAGGTAAAATAGCCGCGAATACATTTTCTGGAAGCACCGCAAGTTTTAATTACATCACTGGAGGCACAGCAAGTTTCAATTATTTAACAGGAAGCACAGCAAGTTTAAATGATTTATCGGTAAATAAATTGTCAGGAAACAAAGGATTAGTCTTTAACGGCCAATCTTCTAGTATGACTTCATATAATTCCCAGGGTAAAGAAGTAATGAATTTTTATCTCGAAGGCGATGAATATGCTAAATTATCTGTTGGTATTATAAATACGGTTAATACTAAACCAATTATATTAGATGGTAATGGAATAATTACCATTTCTGAACAAAACCAGAATCGAAATAAAAATAATATAACACCGGCTGATATTGCGATATCACGTGATAATGGTACAACATCTAAAGTTGTTGTTTATATAAATGGTGGTAATAATTATGGAGATATATCATTATATGACACCAATTTTACTAAAACAATTGAATTAAATGGTTCCGTTGGTGCTATTACTTGTAATACAATAACAGGAGGAACAGCAAGTTTTAATTATATAACAGGGGGTACAGCAAGTTTTAATTATATTAACTTTAACAGTTTTAATGGAGGTTCGGGAAATTTTGATTACTTATCCGTGAATACATTAACTGCTGGAAATATATACACAAATACAATCACAGGAGGAACAGCAAGTTTCAATTACTTATCTGCTAATACATTGACGGCTGGAAATATATACACAAATACAATCACTGGAAGCACGGGAAGTATTGATTATATTAATTCTTCATCCATTACTTGTATTGGAAGCAATTCTTATACAAATCTTACATCAAATTACCTGAATTTATGGAATAAAAACTATAGTATATCTCAGGAAATAAATAGAGTATCTGCTACTCAAACTACATCTGGTGCTAGTCTACTTAATGTTGAAAATACTAAAGAGTGTATGATATATTCAAGAACGATTACAGATGAATGGTTGTCAGGTATAGCAACTGTTACATCAAACGGTTATCCTGTTACAATCGCATTTGATCCAAATGTGACTACGTATACCGAAACCCCATTTAATGTTGTTGGAAAGTATTTCTGGGCTCTTACATCAATATCAATACCTAATACGTGGAAAACACCCGGTACATTTACACCCGCAACAACACCAACAGATATAAATATTGGAGGAATTGTAAGCATTCTTAATTGGGGTAGTTCTTCTCATAGTTATACAGTAATTCCAGCATCATTTACCTCAAGTGGAATACAAATGCCTCCAAATACAAATACATATAAATATTTATCTTTAATTGTACAATGTTATTTTTCAGATTATACCACTAGTCCTGGTGGAGCAGCGAACGCAGATAGTTATAAATCAACATCTTCTATTCCATTTAAATCTTCTAGTCAACAAAAATTTACAATTACCGTGAATAATCTTCCACAAAAAACAGCTAGTATAGACGCATATACAGGTGATATAAATTCATACCTTGGAACTATATACACAAATACATTGACAGGAGGAACCGCGAGTTTTAATTATGTAACAGGAGGAACAGCAAGTTTTAATTATGTATCGGGAGGAACGGCTAGTTTTGGTTATGTAACAGGAAGCACTGGTAGTTTCGATTACTTATCTGTGATTAATATTACAGGAAAAATAGGAACAATTCCATTATCTTATAATGGGATAAATACAACGAATTTCAATACACCATATATAATACCTGCTTCAACATCTACTATTACTTTGGATTATCCATTGTATGATACTTATATTTTATATCCATCTGTTGACTTAACTATAACATTTCCAGTCGCCTCTTCTACTTATTTTGGTTCTAGATTTACAATAATACAAACAAATGCTGTAAATTATCTTATTAGTTTTCAAACACAAATCGGAACCACTACAAAATATCAAGGTATATGGACAGGGTATAATCTTAATACTCACGGCGGTAGTTCTAATAATTATGTAGCAAACAATAATACTACTGGGTTATGGCTTATCTCTACTACACCTAACTCGGCGTATTTAGTTAGAATGACATTTATGTGTTTACCTGCTAATGACATAACTTACGATACGTATGGATGGTTTCAAATATATTAATATGGTGGTAACGGACTATGTTTATCTTCATTAAATTATAAAATACCAGCTGGTCCTTCGGCGACAACTTATAAAGCTTGATTTCCAGTAAATGGGATGATAACAATAACTCCAGATTACCCCTATCTACACGTTATTTTATGTGTTCAAATACTCAATGAGAATTGGAGTTTTGATGGTATTACCGATTCTACTTATCTTTTTAGTCCAGGTTCCACTAGCACAAGTGGTCTATCTTTGTATCTAAAACCATTATCATAAAATTTTATAAAATATTACCAAATCGATAATTATGTAAAAGTTAGAATAGTCATTATTTTATGTTATCATAAATTATGTATAACATAAGATATTCTTCATCACCGACATGCACTTTACCAGTCATTACAGTAAATGGTTCTTATACGGGTCCTACAGGTCCTCAAGGAACAGATGGTATAACTAGGAATACAGGAGCTACTGGTTATACTGGTTATACTGGACCACAAGGTCCAGCTGGAGATACAAAGAATACTGGTGCTACTGGTTACACTGGATATACTGGTTATACCGGACCTACTGGTGAATCAGGAGATATAGGACCTACCGGAGATACAGGATATACTGGTTATACTGGATATACTGGTTATACTGGATATACTGGTTATACTGGACCTACTGGAGATACTGGTTACACTGGATATACTGGACCTACTGGATATACTGGTTATACTGGATATACTGGTTATACTGGATATACTGGTTATACTGGACCAACCGGTTATACGGGTTACACCGGAGATATTGGACCTACTGGTGATACTGGTTATACCGGAGAAATTGGACCAACAGGTTACACTGGTTATACCGGAGAAATAGGACCTACTGGTTTTACCGGAGATACTGGAGATATTGGACCAACTGGTTTTACCGGAGATACTGGATTTACTGGAGAGATTGGACCTACTGGAGATACTGGTTACACTGGATATACAGGAGATATAGGACCTACTGGAGATACTGGTTACACTGGATATACAGGAGATATAGGACCAACAGGTGATACTGGATATACAGGACCTCAAGGAATTCCCGGAACCGCAACAAATACAGGTGCTACAGGTCCTACCGGTGACACTGGATATACTGGTTACACTGGAGAAATAGGTCCAACAGGAGATACGGGTTACACTGGAGATATTGGACCAACAGGTTACACTGGTTACACAGGAGAAATAGGTCCAACAGGAGATACGGGTTACACTGG